>VOFJ01001374.1_pt1 | contig 36577 bp, 41 predicted proteins | sample 5384081 | NCBI WGS metagenome assembly VOFJ01 (sample SAMN12384729, study PRJNA508395) | human gut metagenome | isolation source: healthy gut I | host: Homo sapiens
GAAAATGCCTGTTTCAGAATGTCCATCACATCCTCGTCTGTCAGCACTTCCGGCCTTAAAAGGAAACTTTCCAGCATAGCTCCTCTGGTACAAAGCCGGTGCGTCCGTTCCTTCCGGGTAAGCTGCTTCACCTGGTGTTCCAGTATTTTTTCTTCATGCTGCGCCCGCCGCAGTCTGGCTTCGCCTTTGGCAATCTCCTGATTCAGCTTTTCCAGCTTCTCATTTATCATGGCAGCCCTCCTTTGGGAAGCAGCGTGTAAATGCGGTTTGGTTCTCCCACACCCCGGCGCACCCGCAGGATAAGCCCGATGTCCTCCAATTCTTTCAGGGAACGCTTCACAGTGACGGGGCTGCGGGGAGAGGGCTGCCGCTAATTCCATGATAGGAAAACGGACAAACAAAATGCCGTTGCTATCCTCTATCCCTGCCGTAAGGGGGTGGTGTTCAGCAGACGGGCATACATGACTTTTTGCTGTGCTGCTGATCGGCAGCCGAAGCATTTGCGGCGGGTAGCGGCATACAAGGCGGCAGAACCGTGTCTGCGCTCATAAATTCAAATTCCATTTAACTGATTTTCTCCTTTCGCTTGGCTCGTTTTGACAGGTAATGGGGCAGTCTATCACGACAGCCCGGAAACTCTGCTTGCACTTATGCTGGCACTTCCGGCACAGGTCGTTGTAGGCCACACGCCCCCGGTCATTGAGGAAGAAGGAAAGCTCCAACTTCCGTTTCTTGCTCATTCTCGGCATGGTGCCTCCTATCATAGAAAATCCGCCCATTTCAGCCGTAACAACGGGAACAGGCGGATAAAGGTTTTTGGTGTCATGTTTCGGGGCGATTTTCAAGGAAAATACGGCCATAGAGCCGCTTTGAAATGCCCCATAGTATTACGGACGGGGCAGACTACACCCCGCCGATTTGTCGTGTTTGGGTAGCGTTTTGGTATCAGTTCTGCCGGGTTGTCCTGCTGTCGTTCCTGCCCCTGAATCTCACAGCGGCGTTTCGTTCCCGTTGGTACGCTCGCTGCGGTCAAGGTTCCTCCATTTCCTTGCCGCAGGTCGTTGCGCTACATCGCCGGGGAGCATATCCCATACAGGCCGGTCATTCGATTGGAATAATCCATCGATGAACTGACTTAATCATAGCTCATTTTTGAACCCTTTCCCGTATGTCCAGAAAGTAGGAAAACCGCCCCAAAATCGAAAATTTCCACGATTTCGGAACGGTATATGGTATAATAAGGAATAACAGCGGCAGCCAGCCGCAGGAAGGAGCGATGTGTTTATGAAAACCCGCATTTCCGTACAGGAACGCCTGAAAGATTTACGGGTGGAACGGGGCTTGAATCTGGAAGAACTGGCACAGGAAACCGGCATTTCAAAATCAGCCCTCGGCAGTTATGAAAACGACAACGACGAATACAAGGAAATTAACCACGGCAGCCTGTTGAAGCTGGCAGACTTCTATCAGGTGTCGGTTGACTATCTGCTCGGCCTTACCAATAATCGGAGATATGAAAACACCCCGATAGAAGAATTACATTTGAGTGATGAAGTCGTGGAACTGCTGAAAAGTGAACGCTTCAACAACCGGCTGCTGTGTGAGATTATCTCCCATGAAAAATTCAAGGAACTGCTGGCAGACGCAGAAATCTATGTGGACGGGATAGCAACCATGCACTTCCATGACACAAACAGCTCACTGGCTGCTTTACGGGCTATGATACTGGAAGAACATCCCGAAGCGGTCGCAGACCGGGCAATGAAAGTATTGGAAGCCGGTCAGGTAGAGGAAGAAGATTTCTTCTGCCATGTGACGCACAAAACATGGGACGTCATTCTCCATGATATACGCAAGGCGCACGAAAATGACAGCGAAAGTGCGCCGGATACCACGCCTGCCGATGAACTTATACGGGAAGTACAAAAGGCCATGCAATCGCCGGGGGACAGGGTTCAGCAATTCACGGAGATGTTCTGCAAGGCGTTCCGGCTCTCAAATACAAGCGGCTCTCACAAGAGGAACGAAGCCTTTTGAAAAAGCTGTTCAAGAAATCCCCGCTGATAAAACAGTCTGGTATGAACTTCCGGCGCAGGCCGTGGAAATAAAAACAGCCGTTGTAGGATTTTGTTCCTACAGCGGCTGTTTTTATTTATGAATCTTCTCCAACAAAAGACAGGATATTTTCATCAGTTTGTAATGTAATTGTTGCGCTTTCTGAATCATCAGAATAAACTCTTGTTCCATATACGCCTGTAACAGGCTCCTCTAAATTTTCAAAAGTTAATCCGAGTTTCGAAGAAGAATTGTCAATCTTTTCAAGCGAATATGTACCTGTCCATTCTTGTTTATGAGTGTTATCTGTTAAGATAAAACTTTTTCTTCAAAACTCAATGTCAAATCAATACTGGTATGTCATCATGCACTGAACCTGAGAATAACATATTACCATCTAAATCAGTAATAAATTCTAAAGACCAGTTATATGATGATACCGACCGAGTTTGGGAAGAATCACACGAACATAAGCCTACACACATAAAAAAACATACGCATATTGCCAATAACCGTTTCATTTTACCTATTACCAACCTTAATTCACAACTGTTTTGCATTTAATTAGGGAAGTGTCACAGGGTAAGAAATAGCGAAAGCTCCACCGCCTGCCAAGGCATTATTAGCGGTAGCAACACCAGAAACAGAAACCGTTCCCTTATCTCCGCTATTACCTGTTCTTCCAGTATCCACATCAGTTTCGATTGTTTCTTCACCGTCGGCTAATTCTGCAAATGCCGTATTGGTGGATTTTTTGTTCATAAGCACATTAACTGTACCAGTCATACCAGTGAACTCCGGTTTTGGAGATTCATACCACGGTACATACAACTTCACATGAACTTGAATCCCATCATCCTCATCATAAGTTGCATAAGAGTTAATACGAACATTAGCGACTGCTCTTTTGGTGACACCATCGGAAATCATAACATCGGTTAAGTATCCGTCATATTCTCCAATGACTACCGGCTGTTGAGTATCCGTTATTTCCGTTGTTGTTTCCGCTGCAAAAGCAGGAACCGCACTCACAGAAAAAAGCATACAAAACGCTACCAACGAGGTAAACAATCTTTTACTAAATTTTTTCATAAACAATGCTCCTTTCTAAAATGACCAGAACCTACATTTTTTGTATTCAGTTATTGGCAATATGCTACTAACCTGCAAGCACACTCTCAAATCATAAAATGTTTCAAATGTACTTGTTTTATTTTATGATAGCACTTATTTACATTGGGTACAATAGAAAATATACACCATTAAAATTTAATTTTTTGTGCAAATCGAATCAAATATAAAATTATATCGCTTTAGATATTGTCCTGTTCTAATTTAATCACATTCATAATACCACAATTCAAGGCTTCACAAATGCGAACCAGCGTTTCCATGCTGATATTCTTTCCCTTGCCCATGTTGGCAATCATATTTGTGGTAAGACCGGCGGCAAGCCGCAAATCCTCTTTCCTCATGCCACGCTCTTTCAGTGTGTTCCATAGTGGCTGATAACTAATGTGCATAGGCTTCCCGCCTTTCTTTCCATCGTCAAGTGTTTTATACCCATTATAGCAGAAATCTTGCGTTTCCACAATATTTCTTGACTACACCGCCGGTTCCGTCTGGATTGTGCTTTTCCTTTCTCCGCTTTTATTACATCTAATTAGCCATGAGCTGCTTGATGCCCTGGCTTTTGGCCGCTGCGTTATCCGAGCCGTAGCCCTCCAGCAGATTGACCACGCCCCACACGGCAAGGCCAGCGCCCAGCGCCACGACGAGCGTTTGCAGGGTAGTAACGGCAGAAGCAAAAAACTGCATAAGTCCTCCATTTCTCCGGGGGGCAAAGCCCCGGCCATGAAAAAAGCCGCCATTTCTGGCGGCAGCTACTCCTCTGGCCACCGTGACCAGAGGTTATACAAAGGCATCCGGGTCGTCGAGGTCGTCATAGTTGAGGATGTCCTCGTCCTCGCCTGTGAGCGCCGCGTCTGGCACGTCCACCTTGTAAACGGTATAGGTTTCGTTGGGGTTGAGCTTGTCCATCCGCCGTGTCACAAGGCTGTTGAGATCAAAAGCGTTTTTCACCTTGTCGGCCTCAGCAGTGTATTTATAGTTGGGATGCTGCTTCAAATCGTACTTCTTGGAGTAGAACGGCGGCAGGCCCCGAAGTTGCAAAATGCACCGATCTCCGGGCATGGTGGCAAGCTCGCTTGGGGTCATCAGCTCCCGGCCCAGCCGCTGCGTGTTCTGGCTGTAGCTTTCGGACTGGCCCCGTGAGCGGCCCTCGGTCTGCATGGAGATGGTGGCCTTTCCCAGCCAGTTCTCCGAAATTTCCTTGATGGTGGAGCTTTCGCGTCCGCCGAGGAACAGCACACTATCCATGTTGCCGAGGATGGTTTCCGCGTTCTTATCGTAGATGGCCTTGCATTGGGCCAACTGCTGATACAGCAGGCACAGGCTGATCTCACGGGAGCGGATGACGGCCACCAACTTTTCAAGCTGGGGCACCTGTCCCGTGTTGGCCGCCTCGTCCCACAGCACCCGCACATGATGGGGCAAGCGGCCCCCGTGAACATTGTCCGCCCGTTCACACAGGAGGTTGAACATCTGCGAAAAGGCCAGCGCCACAAGGAAATTGTAGGTGCTGTCCGTGTCGCTGATGCAGAAAAGTAGCCGTCCGGCGATCTCCCATGCGGTCAAGCTCCAGCTCATCATAGGACATGATCTCCCGAAGCTGGGGAATGTCAAAGGGAGCCAGACGTGCGCCGCAGGAAATGAGGATACTTTTGGCCGTCTTGCCGCTGCTTAGCTTGAATTTGCGGTATTGCTTCACGGCGAAGCAATCCGGCTTGCGTTTGGCAAGGCCGTCAAACATATAATCCACGGCGTTTTTATAGTTTTCGTCATCCTCCTTGACCTCCATGCCGGAGATCATATCCACCAGCGTATTCATATTCCGATCCTCGGCAGGCCCCTCAAAAATGATATAGGCAATCAGGGCGCAGTACAAAAGCGTTTCCGCTTTCGTCCAGAACGGATCGCCCTCCTTGCCCTCGCCCTTGGTGTTGGTGATCAGGGCGTTCACGAATTTCAGGATGTCGGCCTCATTGCGGATATATGACAAAGGGTTGTAGTGCATGGACTTGGAAAAGTCTATGCTGTTGAACACCTTAATTTTGTAGCCCCGTTTTTGCAAAAACGAGCCGACCTGCCCCAGCACACCGCCCTTGGGGTCTACCACCACATAGGAAGAATGGGCCTGCAAAAGCTGCGGCGTGAGCCAAAAGCGGGTCTTGCCGGAGCCGGACGAGCCGATGCCGCAGAAATTGAGGTTGCGGGCGTTGGCGGGATTTTTCGGGCGGGTGTTCATGGTGAGCCGTTCCGTGGCGGTCAGCAGCATATTGTTTTCAAACTTGGGATTGACAAAAGGCTTGATGTCTTTTTCGTTTCCCCAGCGGGCCGTGCCGAACTCGGCATCGCGGCGAAATTTCTTTGCTTTTTTCGCCTTGCAGTAGATCAACAGCCGGAAGCCGACTGCACCCACAATGCCGACAAACCAATCCAGCGGGGCAAGGCCGGGGGCGAAGCTGCCAAAAGCCGCGCCGATGGTCTGGCCCAGCCCCAGCAGCTTTTCCCCGAAGCCCGCACCAGCGGCCAGACGGTACGCCGTACCGATTTTCAGGCAAAACCAGCCGATGAACAGGTACGGGATATTCGGAAGAACATACTTCCTGATTTTATCTGTCGCCATGCACCGCCTCCTTTGTCAATTCCCGCTGGGGCTGCTTTTTCACCTGTTCCTCTGCCCGCCGGAGCTGCTCCCGAATCGGTGTCTGCCGGGACTTGGCCCGTTTAGCTCCAAACGGGAATACTCGGCAAAGCAGCCTGTGATGGCATCGGCCTGCCGTGCCTTGAACAAAAGCAGATATTTTTGATCCCCCACGCGGCGGATGGCGTAGTCCACACCCCATTTCCGGGCAACCTTGTCGAACAGCTTGGGCGTATCCACCTCAATGGCGTTGGTGTCTCCGCCGTGGCCCATGAGTTTCCGCACACTCTGCTTGCCATGGGGTGTCTGTGCCTTGCGGTGCTCCTTGGCAATCTTCCGGCCCACGGCTGCCACCACATAGGCCAGCGCACGGGCGGTCAGCTTGGGACGCCTTGACGCTGACAGCGATGGTCTTCCGGGACACTTCATCTCCGACGATAGCTTACACCTCCTTTGCCCTCTGGCCACCGTGACCAGAAGCGGCCTATCTTTCCTCGCGGCTGGCGGGGAGCCGCTGCTTTTCCTCGTTCAGCGCCGAACGGTCTATGACCTCCTGATACGCCGCCATCTGCTCCCGGATATTCAGCTTGGGATAGGCAAAGATGCGGTGCTCCGGGGGAATATTCTCCATTCCGTGATACCGCTCCACAAAGCTGCCGCCGTTATTGAACACATAGCCGCCGGGGGCAAAATGGCCGCCGTCGTTGATCCTTGCGTCCCGCCCGTAGGCTTCAAATCAAAGTAGGGCAGCACATTATCCGGCACATCCAGCATTTCCATTTCCTCGATGTAGACCCGGCCCAGCGCCTCCTCGCTGTCAATACCGGGGTAGAAGTCATAGCAATCCAGATTTTGCGTGAGATTGATCAGGTCATGGACGCTGCCTGTGTATTCGCCGCTGTCAATGACGGCTTCAAACTTTTCAATATCGCTCTGGTCGAGGTCAGACAGCACATGGGCCAGATGGTTCAACTCGTCAATGCTTTCATACTCGCCCAAATGGTCATACAGGCCCAGCACATCACCGTCGAATGAGGTAATAAAGATTTCCTCATACCGTACCCCATCCACGCCGATGCGCTTCAAAGAGGGCCTGCACCTCCTCCGTGGTGGCCGGGAATTTCAGCGTTTCGCCTACAAGCCGCCCCTCGTTGTATTTGCCGAGGTTGGTTATGTAGGCTTCAAACAGGGATGACATATCAGCGGCGGCCCTGACGCTTTACGGTCAGGATGCCGTCCAGCGTGGTTGCCGTGATCCCCAGCCGCTGGGCCACAGCCACATCGTTTTTCATGCTTTCCGTGGAGATACTGCCGCACACCACCAGCACATGAGAGCGGCGGAGCAGGTCACGGCCCATGTCGATGCCGCTCTTGTGCTCCTCGGGAACGGCGTCGTTCAGGAAAAGGGGCTGATAGAGCGTGGGGCAGATGGGCGAAAAGCCCGCCTCATAGACAGCGCGGCAATACTTGGCGGCCTGCTCTGTCGCCTCGCAGGGATCGCCGCTCCACGCGGCGGTGATATACGCAAGGGGTCGTTTCATTGTGAAAACCTCCGTTTTTATATAATGTAGTGGGTCAACCTTTCCCCCGCCCTTTTCCAATCTTGGAAAAGGGGGCGGCTCTGGAGGATATACCCCCGCCGCTTGCCGGAGAAAAAGCACAGCCGGGGCAGGCGGTCAAGGGCAAAGCCGCCGCACACGGCGGGGCGAAGCCCCCTTGACAGCCCACTCCCGCCTGTGCTCGATTACGGGCGGCGACGGGGGATATAACCCAAAGAGCCTGTCCTATCGGGGCAGCAAAAAGCCTCTGGTCATGGTGGCCAGAGGTCGTTACTTTTCCATATCCATTTTCTTGTCGGGCTTGGCAAGCTCGGGCGGCTGCCGCTCTTTCCAGTCCTCCAGCAGCGTCATGATCTGGTCTTTCATCTGCCGGGGCGTGGCCTCCTTGCCAAAAAACTTTTTCCAGTTCAGCGCCAGTAATAATCACGTCACGATCCTCCTTTTTTCTTTTTCTTCACACAAAATACCGTCGATCACGTCCGGGGAGAGCTTGTTTTTCCTTGTCCAGCTCACGGAGCCGCTTTGCCTGACCCCTGGAGGGCGAAGCCTGCTGGCCCTTCAATGGACACGGCGATATACTTCTGGTGCTTGGGCCGCACACGGGAAATTTCCACAGCCGGGGTAAAAGACAGCTTTCCATCATCCATCGTCTGCTTCAGTTCCGGCACAAGATCATTGAGCCAGATATACCGCTGAACGGTTTTCACACTCATGCCGTTGCGCTGGCCCACGCTTTCAAGAGAGAGCTTTCCGGCCTCGGCGCTGTCGCCGCGCGCCCCCTGATGCTTGATGGCCTCATACTGCATTTTCAGGGACATAGCCTTTTCGCTGGGCAAAATCGTTTCGCGCTGACGGAGGTTGTCATCCGTCATAGCGAGAATGGCCTCGTCATCCGTCATATTGCGGACGATACAGGGCATATTGCGATACCCGGCAAGCTGGCTGGCCATCTGGCGGCGGTGGCCCGCGATGATCTCATAACCGCCGCCCTCACGGGGGCGCACCAGCGCGGGCTGGTTGACGCCGCCGTTGCGGACACTCTCCACCAGAGATTTCATTTCCGCATCGTCACGGACACCAAAGGATGATCCTTGAAAGGGTGCAGGTCGGAAAGGTCAAGATAGACGATTTCCTCTTTTTCGGCGCGGGTAGCGTCGCGGGGTGTAGGCGGCACTTCCGGGGCCGGAGGTGCTGCCTTTTCCTCGGGGGCTGCATGGGTTTTGCCAGCCTTGGGCGGCTTGGCCTGCTCCGGGGCCGCTTTTTCCGCCTTGGACGGGCGGCCACGGCGGGGCTTTTCCGCCGTTGCCTCTTTCTTGGCCCCCGGCTCGGTAGGCGCAGCTTTTTCGGATTTTGCGGGGCGGCCCCGTTTGGGCTTGGGCTTCTCCGGCTCCGGCATGGGCTTTTTCCATTCCTGCTTGCTGTACTCGGTGACGGAAACAGGCTGGGCTTCCGGCTCCTTGGGGATGTCCGTCGGAGCATCCTTTTCCGGCGTGGAACGCACAGCGGAAAGGTCGATCACCTTTGCGGACGGAGCGGGGCCGGCGCCCACATCTGGGATCTCGGCCTGCTCCTTTTCCGGGGCTTTTCCCGGCATTTCAGGCGGGGTCTGTTCCTCCGTGGTAGGGGGATGCTTGTTTTCTTCTGCCATGACACGAATAACCTCCTTGACAAGAATTTAGGCCACGCCGCACGGCTGGCCCATATCAGCACACAGAGAAAACGCTGTCTGCATACAAAAACACCGCCTATGTCCTGTTAGGCGGTGCATTGTGTAAGGCTTGGCAGCTCATTTTCAGTTGTTTTTCTCTGTGTGCCCTTGTCAAGCGATGTTTACCCGATTATATTTTCTTTTGCTATCCACTTAATTATGTTAATATCGTAGCATATGGGGACAATTAATTGAAAACTCTAAAGAATATTTCTGGCGGAAATAAAAATGCACTCCTTTGGATTATTCCGGCTATCTCTTGCGGAAAATATAATTATTCCGCAAGGAGTGGTTGACATGGACAAGAGAATTGCTACAATAATCGGAATGAATCTGCAGCGTTTGTGAACACAGTATGGATTAACCCAAGAACAGCTTGCTGAAAAGGTGGGTATCAGTACATCATTTTATGCAAATCTCGAACGTGGAAATAAAGGCGTCAGTATTTCAGTACTATATGACCTAGCAAATTGCCTGGGCGTAAGTGTGGATTATCTGATATACCCAAACCAAGCTGATGCTCGCATCCGAAACATCGAGACACTCTTGAGGGATAAGCCCGAATCGTTTATAATCGCAGTAGAACGTTTGGTTCAACTTTGTATTGAAGAATTTTCAAAATCGGAATAAAAAGTGTTGAGCAAGACTCTTGGCCAAGAAGGATATAACATGAGTTTAAATCAAGAAGAAGAGGAATATATCGAGCGACTTTACCGGGAGATGTACACCCGTCTGTGTATCTACGCGATGAGTGCACTGGGAAGCAAGGCACTTGCTGAAGAAGTTGTACAAGATACTTTTCGAATTGCGTGTATTAAGCCAGATGGATTGATGAGCAGTAAAAATCCACGTGGTTGGCTCATCAATACACTTAAAAATGTGATTCGTAATAGACGGCGAACTGAGGCTAGACTTAGTAATGCACTACTTGCGGCGATGTCTGCGTATGAGCCGCAGGCAAGCACAACTGTGGAGACAACAGAATTCATTGTTGCCTACTCAGATGCTCTAGGAGAAGAAGATTTTCAGCTTCTTGTAAATATCGTTGTTCGTCGATATACTATGTTGGAAGCTGCGGAAGAATTGGGAATTACGGTTGAAGCCTGCAAAAAGCGTGTGCAACGTGCAAAAAGAAGCTTCAAAAAATAATTGAGAAAGACTTTTAATGTATGTCCCCAACAAACCAATTGTGTACATATAAAAACAAAGGGGGTTCACAGAGATGTCGGAATCCAAAGAGCATTTTTATCGAGATTTTTCAAAGTTTGACGAGATGAGCACGGAGGAATTGAACGAAATTTTACGTCAGGACTCTCAGCTCCCAGACGGCGAAGACTCCGATACTGATGCAATTTTATATATTATGGGGGTGATCGCAAAGCGCAATCAGGAGCTGCCGTCATCTGATTTCGGAGATGTCAATCACGCTTGGAGTTCTTTTAACAAAAACTATCGTTTTGCTTCAAGCGAAGGATGCTCGCTCTTTGATTTTGATGATGAGCCACAGCTGAATGGTACTTCCGACAAAACGCAAATCCTCCGGCCCGCACCGCGTTCAAATACGCGTCCACGCAAATGGGTTCTTCGCACAGCCCGCATCCTTGCGGCAGTCATTGCCGTTCTGCTGGCAACCTCTCTAACTGCTTATGCATTTGGGCTTGACTTATGGGGAGCAATTGCCAACTGGACCAAAGAGACATTTGGTTTCAAGTCGTCAGAATATACGCAAACCGTCGCGCGTTCTTCCACGAAAGAAATTCCGGCGCCGTTGACCTCTATTGCCAATGAGATGGAAATGCACGGCATACCTACGACGATTTTGCCAAGTTATCTTCCTGATGGGTTTGTGGAACGTGATTTCCAATACAACGCCGTAACTCAACCTGAGTCTATATACTGTCTCTTGGAGAATGGCGATTCTTCGATCACGTTATTGTATACAGTGTTTTCAGAGAATCAGGATCATTTACTATATGAAAAGGACACGGTTGATCCTGAGCAGTACGAATACAATGGCACCGTATACTATATCATGACCAACAAGGGAGTTTATTTTGCAGCGTGGACTGCGGACAATATCGAGTGCAGCATCGCGGGCGTTGAAACTTATGATGAAATCATTAAAATCATACAATCGATAGGAAGCGCAAAGCGATCTGATCGAGGGGATTGGCCTTGATGAAAAAACACACATTTTTTACGATGCTCTGCGTTCTACTAGTATTGACGGGCTGTCAGAAACGGCAAGAGCAAACGGATATCCGTCTGCCGGAATCGGAATCGGCAGTTACGGAAGAAACAATAACCGTGCCTTCGGAAAAACCAGAAGAAGCGCTGCCGGAAGAATCCAGCGCAGAACCAGAACAGGAGAGCGTTGCTCCGGATCTCGGCACCTACAAAGAGCTTCTGGAAGTCCTTCAAACGCTGCAAACACGGGAGGACTGGAAAAGCAGCCCGGAATACGAGATGATCACGGCGCAAAAGGAAAAAGTTCTCAGTCAACTGATTCGCAGCTTTTACCACGGGCAGGACAGCCTCAGTCTTCGGGATACCGCATGGGGCGACCGTGATCTGCCCGGTATGGCGTTTGAAGTATTCCGGAGTCTTCTTGGCTCGGAAGATTTGGAGCGGGAAGCCGAGACACCGCTCGAGTGGTTCCGGACGTGGTTTATCTGGGCGTTCGGACATATTCATGAAGCAGACGCAGAAGGACTGCAAGCACAGTATCCGGCTTCTTATGCCGCAATTTATTCGCTTATGGATCACCACGATACATGGGAAAATTCCGTTACAGCCAATTTGGACAGGGTCGGTCAGTACGACTTCGATCTCTACGCAGCGAGAGACCAGATTGTGTCCTACATCCGTAAAAATGAAGAGATCTGGCCGTTTTCGTATACGCTAATCCTGCGAGCAAGCAGCGCACCCTACGGTGCAGAGAGGCAGACACCCGGTGATCCGAATCTGTACGTCGACTTTATCTGGTGGCGCGTATGCGATGGTGGCTTGCGGGAGTATTTTGTCGTGCAGGAACTGACGCTCAACCCTGAGACAGGAGAATCGTCCGTATGGACTGTTCCGCGAAAGGATGGAGAAATGGAGCTTCATAATATTCCGGATTGGGTCGTGGATACATTGTTTGAGGATTGAATAAGGGGGGATTATTTCAAAGAAAGGTAATACGTCGATAGGAAACATATCGTAAAAAAGCAGGAGGTTACTTATGAAGAAAATCACGGCACTCATTACAGAAATTGACCGGAGTTGATTCCGATGAAGCGTTTCTATTGCGTGATCCTTGCCATGCTTGCAGTTGTCCTATATGCAATTGTTATGTCAGGCTGCAGAGCAATTTCATCAAATGTCGAGGTGGCAACTCAGCCGGTGGTGGAGACACCACTGGCTGAGCATATCGGAAAGGTGCGGCAGGGGCCTTTTGTTAATGATGCCGAGGAGTTTGTTCGCAATATCTCAGTATTGCTTGAAGAAAAATCTCCCCATGATTATTCCGTAAGGAGAATCGAGGAAATATTACTAAACAATGGGTATTTGGAAGAATATTTCAAGGGTAATACTGAGCCATTGGCGTTGTATTGTTTTGAGTATATTATCAACCATGAATCCCTTTGTTATGTCAGCGATAATCAAAATGTGAGTTTTTCGGGAAACGATAAAGCAATTGCTCTAATTGCATGGGAGTTAATGCTTACATATGATGACACTGATTTAAATTACATAACATCGGCATCATCCTTGGAAAATTGGTTGTATTTTTTAAGAACTGGGGCACCTGTGAATTTTATCTTGGCGGAAAGTAATATATAGATGACACCTACTATACTACGCACCCTATAGAGAAACAGTATATTGTAGCTATGCTTCGAGACCCAAAACGTATTTTTTTTCTAACAGTGAACTATCTTAGCGATCCAGAGTTAATACAAGAAACCAATTTGGCGTTTTACCGGCTTTTTTCGAGCGGGATTATGAATATGCAGATGACGATAATCCCGGAAAATACGACCATAGAAGACTTGCGCGCAAATTGCACAGAATTCTCCTATTGGGTCATTAACGAGAAAAATGACGATATTATCCTAGAAATTACTTCTGATACTGGCAACCTAATTCAAGTAATAATTGAAAACGCGTCTTAATCAAGAGAGTGAAACTATTTGCTTAAAAGAATGATTCGGCATTATAAGGAACTTTGATGCCGCCACAAGCTCAAAATACAGAAAAGACTATCGAGAGTTTTGCAACTGGGACACAATACAAGATGACGATGCGTGTATTCAAGCCCTCTGGAGCGTATACAACCACAACGAAATATAATTGTAGCAGAATTAGCATGGATAAATATGAATTCACCGAAACCGGCCTATACAGAATTGTTACTTACGCAAAACCGACATCCGAAAACGATGTTGCAAACAGCCATCAGTTCTATATTCGTGTATATTAATTTTTGGAGATCATTTAGATATGGCAAAAAAACATTTGGCAGCTGTTTCGCTTCTCATTGTGTTGATTTTTGGTTTAACAGCTTGCGTATGTCGTTCCTCTGATACGGCAATATCAGTGCCTGTGTACGATAAGCCGGCAAGCGCTACAGCCAATAACAGAACAATGCAGGACGAAACAGCGACGAAATCCTCATCTGAAAAATCCTCCGAAGCAACCACGGAATCCGCTCAGAGTGAAGATGCGTCCGCTCTGATATTCCCAAATCCTTGCTCTGAGCAATTTGATTTATCAGAACGGGACGCGGTGCTATTTGATGCCGCTGTTGCCGCACGGAATCGAACACCGAATGCGGACATTTGCATCCCGGAAATTGGGGTCTATGGCACATACGAAGAAGCCGAAAAAACCGTTATTGTGTGCCACGTGTGCTATCATTTTTATTATGGCTGCGATGGTACGGAACATTATACGGACAGCGGCGCTATGCAGGCACCAGCAAAAGCAGTGTTGGAAGTATCTGATGATATGCTGCATTGCGTGTCCTTTGAACTGGTGCCGAATGGTGCTGGAACCAACGTGTGGGCAAAAGAGTTCTGTGGGCCTTTGACAGATTTGGCAAGCTACTTCCTTTCACCTGAACAGGATGAAGAATGGCCGCTGGAAAATACAATGCCATCTTCAGAACAGCTGTTCCGTGAATACATAGAAACCTATAAGAAATACACATAGCACAATTGCTATATGCTTACGCCGATGCATATGACATTTGAGATTTAATTAAACAGAGGTATTTTGTTTCCCGTGACATTTCTGTGAGGTTTACCTTTTATGATAGAGCCATCAAAAAGAAAGGGTGGTGTTCTATATGAACATATTACAAACGACAGATTTGAAGAAATATTACGGCACCGAACCGAACATTACAAAAGCATTGGATGGCGTGACCCTATCCATTGAGGAAGGTGAATTTGTTGCCATTGTTGGTACTTCCGGCAGCGGTAAGTCTACTTTGCTGAACATGATGGGCGGGTTAGATACGCCAACTTCCGGCAGTATTATGGCTATCGGCTGGTTGATCGTCGGTTATGCATTGTTGAATCAGAGGCAATCATTGTCCGCATGATCTATGAAAAATATTTAGCGGGGATCAGCATGGAGTTCATTCGAGATCAACTGAATGTTGCCAATATTCCGTTCAGAGAAAATGAAAAGCAGCACCGATGGACGCGAAAAGCTATTTCCTACATTCTCGCCAATGAGAAGTACATTGGGGATTCTCTTTGGCAGAAAACCTACTCGGGGGATACTTTCCCATATAAGCAGCGTAAGAACAAGGGCGAAAAAGAACAATACTATGTAGAAAATACGCATCAGGCAATTGTAGAAAAGAGCGTTTGGCACGCAGTTGCAGAATTGCGAATGCAACGGGCAGGCGAAAAACATCCAGAAGATTATTATGCTCCGTCAGCATTTCGGAAAAAGGTTCTTTGTGGATGCTGTAGTTCCATGTTTCGACTTCGCCAAAATAGAGGCTGCACATATTGGTCATGCAGGCAGCATGATATAGATCGAAACAGCTGCCCGAACAGCCAGATACCAGAAACAGTTATGCAAGAAGCATTCTGCCGTCTGTACTACAAACTCAAACACCACGGTAACCCCATCTTCACACAAATGCTCTCGAACCTCCAAAAAATCCGCTACAGCCGGATGCTCTGGAGCGAAGACGTGATCTCCCTCAACAAGAAAATATCCGATATTCTCAGTCAGGTTCAATTCCTAACCCAGCTTCAACAAGCGGGCGGCGTTGATCCTGATACTTTTATCTCATCCAACAACAAGCTCAGCGAACAGCTCCGCAGGCTGAAACAGGAAAAGGCAAGGCTTCTCGACACCGACAGTGACGATCTGGCGGATCGCACCCGCGATCTCATGGATGCGCTGGAGGACGGGCCGGATTTCCTCGACAGCTTTGATGCGGAGCTGTTCGATGCGCTTGTAGATAAAATCATCGTGGACAACAACGAGCGCCTGCGGTTTCGGCTGAAAAACGGCTTGGAATTGACAGAGCAGATTGAGAGGACACGCGCTAATGGGAAATCGGAAGCTGCCGTTTGGCTATCAGATGCGCATGGGCGAGATCGTCCGAACGAGCCGGAGCCAAAGCCGTGCAGGACATCTTCCTGCAATATACGCTCGGCGCGTCGCTCAAAGAGATTGCAGAGCAGATGAGCAAGACCGGCCCCAGCTACGACGAGGGCAAGTCGTGGAACAAGAATATGATCGCAGGATCTTGGAAAACACCAAGTACGCGGCGCAGACAGCTATCCGAAATTAGTTGACATAAAATTATTTGAATCAGCCGCCGAGAAGCGCCAGACCAAGCAGCGATTGCCAGAGCGGACGCCTGCACAGAAAGCGCTCAAGCGGGTCTGCTCCAAGGCGCCTACACCGGAGATCGAACAGCAGGTCATGCACCTGCTCGGCAGGCTGGCAGAGCAGCCAGAGCGCATTACGCAACCTGAAAAGCCGCCTGCATCAGCACATACAAGCACGCAGGCTGAATTGGACGAGATTCTGAACACCCAACCGCTCGACGAGGACGCTGCCAGAAGCCTGATCTGCAAGCTGGCGCAGGAGCAGTACGACGCCATCGGCAACGAAGAATACGAAACCGAGCGCCTGCGGCGGCTGTTCGCGGCGTTCGAATGCACGGCAGAACTCAATGCGGAGCTGCTGCAAAGCGCCGTCTCTGCTGTGCTGGTGACGCAACAGACGGTGCGCTTGCAGCTTAAAAACGGGCAGATCATTGGAAAGGACGATTTGGTATGACAGACGAAAAGCCGCGTGTCATTATCATTCCGCCCAAGCCGGAATTGCAGCAAACGACCACGGTCACCAAGCAGCTTCGCGTAGCGGCGTACTGCCGTGTTTCTACCAAGGAAGAAGAACAGGCCAGCAGCTACGAAGCCCAGTGCGAATACTACACCGACAAAATCATGTCCAACAAGGAGTGGACGATGGCTGGCATCTTCGCGGACGAAGGCATTACCGGCACATCTACAAAAAAGCGCACGGAATTCCTGCGTATGATTCGCCAGTGCAAGCAGAAAAAGATCGACCTTATTCTTACAAAGTCCATCCAACGATTTGCCCGCAATACGCTCGATTGTATCAATTATACGCGCATCCTCCGGCAGCTTGGCATCGGCGTCCTCTTTGAAAAAGAGAATATCAATTCTCTGCCGCCAGACAGCGAATTCATGATCACGATGTACGGCGCAATGGCGCAGTCTGAAAGCGAATCCATCTCCGGCAACATCCGGCGCGGGCGGCAGATGCACGCGAAAGTCGGAACGCTTAAGGTTCCCTGTTACCGGCTTTATGGTTATGAAAAAGACGCAGATGGCAAATTCTGCATCATCCCAGAGCAGGCAGAAATCGTGCGCGAACTGTACAAGCGATATGAGAGCGGTGCCAGCCTGCGAAATCTGCAAGACTGGCTGGAAGAAAATCAGATCAAAACGGTTCTTGGAGAATCAAAATGGACAACAACATCTATCAAGAGCATCCTGACAAATGAAAAATATTGCGGCGACGTGCTGCTTCAGAAAACATTCCGGACAGACGTCATCAGCAAGAAGGTTATCAAAAACGTTGGTCAGATGGCGCAATACTATATGCCAGACCACCATGAGGCCATCGTCAGCCGGGAGCAGTACAATGCAGTGAAAGCAGAAATGGCACGTCGGAGCGCCCTGCGCAGCCCATCCAAAGCGGCGGTCACAGGACGGTCCTGCTACACCAGCAAATACGCCTTATCCGACCGGATCGTCTGCGGCGAGTGCGGAACGCTCTACCGGAGGTGTACATGGACGTCCCGTGGACGAAAATATCCCGTCTGGCGCTGCACCAGCCGCCTGAACTATGGCACAAAATACTGCCATGATTCCCCGACGATCAAGGAAGAACCACTGCAAAATGCAATTCTGGCAGCCATCAACTCCGCCATGAGCAATAAACCTGCCCTGCTCGACCTTATTAAAAATGCAGTATCTCTTGAACTTCTGCCAGTGCAGGGGCAGACGATGAGCCTTGCCGATATCGAACAACGGCTGGTGCAGTTAGATGAGCAATTCCAGCGGCTACTGGCGGAAGCCATTGATGCCGAAGATAAAGAATCCTGCAACGCACAGTTTGCGGAAATCCTGGCCGAGCAGACTGCACTCAAAAAGCAGAAAGAAGCGAGCCTGCAAGGCAGCGCCAACGCAGACCGTGTCTGCACCCGCATGAAGCAGGCAGAAGAAGCCACAGAGAGCGCCGCATCCACGATCACAGAATGGAAAGAAAACGCCGTCCGGCAGATCGTAGAGCGCGTGACCGTCCTCTCCGCCGACGAGATTCTGGTGCGGATCAAGGGCGGCGCAGAGATCAAACAACGATTGGAGGGATGAAAATGATCTATGCAGCCGGCGGCCTTCACGGAAATCCACTTCGGTTTCAGTCGCAATACTTTCCAGAACAAGCATAGATGACCAAAGACGATTACATGATTACATGAGAACATAAGGCACTACATAGATGTTGCAAGTATTATGCTTGCGTACCAGCAGGTCTGCATTTATAATGAAAACAAACGAAACGGAGGGCTTGCAGTATGGAGCGCGCCACAAATTCCAGCCTGATTTTATACACGACAGAGGACGGCTTGACGAAAATCGAAGCTACGTTTGACCGAGATACGGTCTGGCTTTCCATCGACCAGATGGCGGACCTGTTTCAAAGAAATAAGTCCACAATTTCGCGCCACATCGGTAATATTTACAAAGAGGGCGAATTGGACAAAACTGCAACTGTTGCAAAATTTGCAACAGTTCAGATGGAAGGCGAACGGCAGGTGGAACGGCAGATTGAATACTACAATCTGGACGTTATCATATCGGTTGGGTATCGTGTGAAGTCTCAGCGCGGTGTTCAGTTCCGCATGTGGGCGACCGCAATCCTCAAGGAGTTCATGAAAAAGGGCTTTGTGCTGGATGATGACCGCTTGAAAAATCTCGGCGGCGGCAACTACTTTGATGAGCTGCTTGCCAGAATCCGGGATATCCGGTCTTCTGAAAAGGTATTCTGGCGGAAGGTGCTGGAGATTTATGCGACCAGCATTGATTATGACCCCAAGGCCGAAAGTACCGTTTTGTTTTTCAAGCAGGTTCAAAACAAAATGCATTGGGCAGCACACCAGCATACAGCGGCAGAGGTTATCTACCAAAGAGCGGATGCAGAAAAGGAGCATATGGGACTGACCTCGTGGCGTGGAGAACAGATCCATCGTGCAGACGTTGAGGTGGCGAAAAACTATCTCAGTCAGCCAGAACTGGACGCGCTCAACAAAATCGTAACTGCATATCTGGACATTGCAGAAGTCCGCGCATTAAATCATGAGCCGATGTATATGAAGGATTGGCTGGAAACCATAGACGATTACCTGAAAATGACTCGCAGAGAGATTTTAATAACCAGCGGGCATGTGTCGAACCAGCAGGCATTACAGAAAGCCCATGCTGAATACGATAAATACAAAAAGCAGCAGGACTTGCGGCTGTCGCCGGTTGAGCAGAGCTTTCTGGACAGCGTAGAACAGTTGGAAAGACTAGAAGATCAAGCGCATTGAGTATAAACAGGGCAAAGAGAAGCACGGTCACGGAACCGTGTTTTTCTTTGCCCTGCAAAATATGTGAGATTATCGGCGCGATGTATTCAGCAGTGCCGTTGTCCGTGCGTTGATTCCCATAAGCTCCCGCTGTGTCTGCCGGTTTGCCTGGCACATGGGCATCAGAAAATTCACAGCCTTCCGGATCTGTTGCAAATCAGAGGAAGTGAGCGCATTCTGGTGCAGATGCTTCAAAACACGGCTGTAAGCGTCCTTCAAAGACGCGGACACGGCAGGCTGAAAGAAATAAGTTGAGATCAGACCGCCAATCAGGGCGGCTTCGTTATCGGTGTACTGCATGATTGCTCCTCCCTCGCAAGAATCAAACGAACGGGGCAATCATACCACAAAATATTGTAGCAGGCTATTCGCAAAACGACGAAATATATGATGCGCGGCAGCGCGGAAAGGAGAAGCCATGAACGTCAGAAAACCTGTGGATTACGGCACAATGCATCGGGAATTGACCACAATTCTTGCGCAGAATCTTCCACAGATGATTGAGATCTATGCCATCGGCAAAGCCATCAGTCAGCGTCCGGAGAAGGGCGCGGCAGTCGCAGCTGCAGAGTTTTTGCAGGCAAATTTCCCTGACCGCACAGGCTTTTCCCCGCGCAACGTGCGCCGGATGCGCGATTTTTATAAGACCTATAAAAATGACCAAAAGCTCTTACGGCAGAAGTAGTTAGATGTGCTGTATATTCCGCAAAAGTATGCGCTATACCGTTTTCCTCCGGATATAGTGTGTCAGAATCCGTAAAAACTGCGCAGAGGATGGGGCGGTCGTCAGCGGACGGCAAGTAAGGCTGCGTAAGAGGTCGGCATTTTCATGCCAGGAAGCGCAGGCAAACCCGTCAATGTTTCGGACAACCTGAAGCGGATTGGTGTTGTATTGGTCTGCCACTTCAGGATATAGCCGCTGCGATGGTTTCACCAGCCAATGCGGATTGTGTGAGGCGAGATAGACCGAGTAGGAAAGATGGAAAAATGCAGTGTTGGTTGCAGAGAAACCGAGTCGGTACAACAGATCATATACTTCGACAATGTCTGTTACGGCGTTCATGCTGCATCCGTCCCCTCCAGCGCTTGCACACGGTTCATAAACCGCCGCCGAACCAGCGCGCTCTGTGCATCCGCCTCCAGCATAGAAAAAAAGAGAAACAGCAAGGTCGGGGCAGAGGAGGCGGCATATCTCCCGCGCTCCAAATCACTGTATGCGCGGCTGGAAATACGAAGCTGCTCCGCCATGGCCTCCTGAGTCAATGCCTTCTGCTGCCGCAGAGAAGACAATTCTTCGGAAAGAAGCTCTGCGAGCAGCGCCGGGTATGGTTCATTCTGAAGACCTCCATAGTTTATAATAGATCGACTATGGAGATTCTATGTCGAAATGAAGCACGCTTCCACGAAGTACGCTTCGTGCTCGCCGTTCAAATCTTGTGAAAAAGCCGAGTTAAAGCACGCAAAACAGTATTTATTCGGTGAAACAACAGAATATCCAATGCGCACCAGCGCGGAAAGGAGTAGCCATGAACGTCAGAAAACCTGTGGATTACAGCACGATGTACCGGGAATTGGCCGCAATTCTTGCGCAAAATCTTCCGCAAATGGACGAAATTCATGTCATCGGCAAAGCTATTAGCCAGCGCCCGGAGAAGGGAGCAGCGGTCGCAGCCGCAGAGTTTTTGCAGGCGAATTCCTCTGACCACGCAGGCTTTTCCCCGCGCAACGTGCGCCGGATGCGCGACTTTTACAAGACCTATGAAAATGACCAAGCGCTCCTCCAGCTGGCAATGAAAATCGGCTGGACATTGAACGTTTTAATCATGGAGGCGAAGCTATCAAGACTCCAAAAGAGATTTTACATATATAAAGCCATGACAGAAAAACTTTCGAAAAAGTTATTGGAAATGGAAATCACTGATAAAAAAAGAACTGTCGACGATTCTGGCGCCATGTGTTATAATCATTATGTATCATTACAAAACTACCATGAGAGGATTGAGCATGTAATGCCAATGACTGTTAATATTGCCGGACAGGTCAGACAAATACGACTGTCAACAGCCAAAGCCTTATGGCCCTTATTTGAAACAGTTATAAACTCAATTCAATCGCTTGAGGATACTAACATAGACGAGAAGAAGATTGTTATTGAGGCGCTGCGCTCTGAAGATATTCAGCTTAAAACAGACGGATCTGGTGGCACAGTAGAGGAACTGACACATTATATTTCTTTCAATGTAACCGACAACGGAAATGGCTTCAATACAGAAAATTATCACTCTTTTACCGAAGCATACTCCCAACTAAAGGAAAAGAAAGGCTGCAAAGGCATCGGGCGCTTCTTGTGGCTAAAGGCATTTGAGGAAGCTGATGTTGACAGCGTATATTATGAGAATGGACAATGGTGGCATAGGGCATTCAAGTTTACACTTAATGGCGTGAATCCAGAACAAAATTGCACGCTAATTGACGCAAAAGATGTTACGCAAAAGACGACCGTAAGTTTAAAAGCATTCAAATACGAATATAGAAACGCTGTGCCATATGCACTGGAGAGTTTAGCGAGGAAATTGATTGAACATTGCTTGCCTTACTTTATAACAGGCACAGCACCCCAGATTATTTTGAAAGATAATCGTGGGAGTGAATATCATCTTAACGAATACTATGAAACAACATATAAGGATTCATTAAACCAAGACCATCTGGAAATTAGGGGAGAGAAATACATACTATACCATATGCTTTTATCAGAGGGGGCAGACAAGCACGAACTGCATCTTTGCGCGAATAATCGTGAAGTAAAGTCATATGCGCTTTCGACCTATATCCCAGACATGAAAAAGAAACTTTCCGATGGTGAAAACTCGTTTTATTACATCGGTTATTTGGCTGGTGACTATTTAGATAAAGCAGTCAATATGGAACGCTCTGACTTTGATTTTGCTGATGGACCGTTATTGGGCGAAGCAACAGAAGCAGAAGTTGTTGATTCTGCTGTTGGGCATGTTAGGCTATATTTGCAAAAAAGATCTGCAGAAAGTAGCCGAAAAAAAGAAAGCAGATAGATATGCTTGTCAAAACGAGAAAGCCGCATGTATCGCCTGCTACTGAATCGGAAACCAGAAGTCTATGATAAAATTCCTGCGGGTATGTCCGACGAAAAGCTAGATCTGGAACTCTATAGGCATCAACAGCAATGGGAATTCGATACGGCAAAAAAGGGACACGACATTGAAGAACGGGCCAAGAAAGCAGCGACTGACGATCCTGACTTTCAAAAGCTCTTTGATGATTACTGTGAAAGTATTACAGAACTCAGTAGAGCGAGCTTGGCAGAATATGTAGTACATAGGAAAGCTGTCATTGATCTATTTGAGCGTGCTCTCGAAACGGGTACAGATGGAAAATATAGCTTGGAGTCACGAATTCATAGTATTATATGCCCTATGCAGGCAACGTCTGATGATACAGCGCTGGATAATTTGAATTTGTGGCTGATCGATGATAGACTGGCGTACCATCATTATTTGGCCTCGGATAAGAAAATCGAATCCATTCCGCTACTGGAAAATAACACAAAGAAACGTATGGCGGACTTGGCAGTTTTCGATGCTGCTCTTTCTTATACGGCTGATCCTGAAAACATTAGTTCTATCACTATTGTGGAATTGAAACGACCGCAAAGAGATGATGGAGACAATGATCCGATACTTCAGGTTTTGAAATATGTCAAAGATATTAAGGACGGAAAAATTAGAAAAACAAATGGGCGCGGGTTGGGAGATGTGAGGCGTGTATCATTTTATTGCTATGTTATTGGCGATATGACACAATCTATGAGGGAATCTGCCGAAAGCCGCTCATTAACGGCAACGCAGGACAATGAAGGGTATTTTGGCTATAACCCGACGTATGGTGCCTATATTGAAGTGATTTCATATGATAAACTTCTCAAAAATGCGAAGCAACGCAACAGGGCATTGTTTGATAAGCTATTTGCACCAAAGGCTTCAGATTTAAAGCACCCTGAAAATTTGCAAAACAGCTAGACTTGATATATGGCTGGTTAAGAGAGGAATGCCGACAAAATAGAAAATGTGTATTATATTTTTGTCAAATACATTGCCGAGAAAGTGAAGGTACAGAGCATGAAAAATGATGCCTTTGAACTGCCTGAATCGCTCTATGAGTTTGCCCAAATTACAGATTTCCCCAAAGTAATAGAAAATCTCAGCGACTTAGCTGAAAAAGAAGATTGGACTTATCAGTACTCGCCAGATACTGACAAGACAGGATATCCGATTTTAGCCAATTATATACGGAATACATATCGTCGCTTAGCAACAGAAAAGAAAATCGCTTTTTCTAAAGATGGAAAATTTTCATGTTTTGACACTGGATTAATTTCCAGGTCACAAAATGAACCCATTTACATGATGTTTGAAGAAAATATCAACCCTAACATACCCTGCTATTGGTATTTCAAGAGATTTTTTAGATCTGGTGAGTATGATGTATCTAAGTTTCCTAAATTACCGGAGATGGCATTTTACTGTGACGATCCATCAAAACTTATCTATGATATCCGCAAAGAACTTGTTGTTAATATAGAACATATGATTGTGGATAATAAGCCCCGTTTCCCTGAGCCGTTTAACACTATGCCCGATTATCAGCTTAAACTTTATATTGATGGCTGTGTAAAAGCTGCCATTGAGAGGGTTAAGCGTAACTACAAGGTGGCAATTCCACAATACTTCTTGACAACTGGAACCATCCAATTACTCATACCTTTATGTTTGTCAAATCCCAATGTGGCTGATTTAGCCATCGTTGTTGAGGATTACGGTTCCATGTATAGAGCATCTACATGTCTTACATTAGACATGGCAATGAATAATGCACGATTATTAGCTCGCCCGGATCGTGATTGGTTGAATCCGTAAGGATTAATATAATTGATGCATTGCGGAACATAACCTTTATCGCTGCATCTTTTCCGCCAACGCAAGGCAAAAAGAAAGACAAGCGTAAGCGTGTCTTTCTTTTTGGTACGCAATCTGCATAGCAGACTGCGTTGCCTGCGGGCGGAAATTGACCGCGAAAGAAAGCCATGATGGGTTTCTTTCACGCTATCTTCTTTCCCGAAAACGTGGATTTCTGCGTTCATCTATAGTGTAGTGATCACACATCAAGCTGAACCAAAAAAGATATCTACGCGAAAAACCCAGAAGTTTCAACGACTTCCGGGCTTTTTTGCGCCCATTTTTAGAGGCGTGACAAAAAGATGCCAAAATGGACTTCCGTGTCAGGCAAATTCGATGGACCTGTACCTTTACCCAAGGCATTTTGAGCCGCTTTTCGAGGATTTTTCGGGAAAGCGGCTCTTTTTTGTCCTCGGCAAAACGTAGAATTTAAGTAGGCTCTTTTGTTGGTATTGCTAGATAGACATTCCGAGTGTATGTGCCATTGTGTTGACACGGGCAAAGCCCAAAACACACTATTGCAGCATAACACATTCACGACATTACCGATATTTGCTGTGGGTTCTGCAAAACGCGCCGCAGCTGAGCGAAACTGATGAAGCATGGGCTGAAAAGCTGCTTCCCGCAAATGCCCCGGAAGAATGCTATATGCCTCATAAATAAAAGACCGCCACCTCGGTGAGCAGCAACTCGCTTTGATACTAAAATCTAGTAAAACACTTTAACCGTCTTACCAGATATGCTATACTGTATCTGGGTGATGAATAATGGCATCGAACTATAAATTCAGCAATGAGGAAATGGCCGCAATAAAGGCAGCACGCAGAGAGACAAAGGACAAACGTGCGGATGCAAGATTAAAAGCACTTGAACTGCGAGCAGAGGGTATGGAACTCAGTGAGGTTTCGCAGGCAACGGGCTTCCATGCAGCCTATGTGAGCCAACTGGTGGCGAAATATCGGGATCATGGACTGGAAGCAATCTCCGGGAATCATTATGGCGGTAATCACCGTAATATGAGCTTTGAGGAAGAAGCTGCGATACTTGCCCCTTTTAAGGCCAGGGCCGAGAAAGGTGAGCTTGTGGAAATCAGCGAAATTGAGACGGCACCTTACCAACAGGCGGTAGGCCACTCTATTGGCACCAGTCAGATTTACTACGTTCTGCACCGACATGGCTGGAGAAAGGTCATGCCCCGCAGTAGGCACCCTAAAAAAAGGCAAGCGAGGAGGTCATTGAGACCTCAAAAAAATTAAAACCACCATCGGTGAACTGAAAAATCTCCACAGGGGCTGTGGAAAAGTGCGCCTTATGTTCCAGGATGAGGCGGGCTTCGGCCGCATCAACCATCCCAAGTACTGCTGGTGCGAAAAAGGCATCCGACCCAGCGTTCCATGTCACCATATTCGGGAATACCGGTATGCCTATGGTGCGGTCGAGCCGCTGACTGGGGAATCCTGCTTTTTCTTGTCATGCCCTATTGCAATACTGCGTGTATGAATCTGTTTCTGCGGGAATTATCCAAACAATTTCCGCAGGATACCATTCTGATGTGCTGCGATGGAGCTGCATGGCACAAATCGGGAACACTGGAAGTGCCTGAGAATATTGTACCTTTTCCATATCCCTCCATACACACCAGAGATGAATCCGATAGAGCAGATCTGGAAGGAGATACGAAAGCGCGGCTTTCAAAACGAGGTTTTTGCAACCTTGGAGAAGGTAGTAGATCGTCTCTGCGATACCATTTGCTCGCTTACCCCTAATACCATTTTCAGCATTACCGGACGCGATTGGATTATTAAAGCGTTTAATTAGGTTTTAGTATGAGATGGCGGCCTTTTTATACGCGGGGAGGTTTGACGGTTACAGTGCCGCAGAAAAGATGGAGAATTTCATGGCACAGGTGATGTAAAAGCAAGAACAGAACGAGACGGGAAGAATGACATGAGCATTCTTCCCGTCTCACTCTGTATCGTTCCGCGTGTGGGTCGGCCATTATACGGTTATAAGCACAAAAATGCGGCTGCATTCTTCCCACAGATATTTTCCACGATCTGCCCCAGCGTCCGTTCATCCGCCGGGTACTGGCCGCTTTCAGCCAACTCGCCGAGCCTCTGGCAGAGGATGCGTCGATAGTATTCATGGCGCGGGAAGGAGCTGAATGAACGCGAGTCGGTCAGCATACCGACGGACTTCGCAAGCAGCCCGTTTTCCATCAGCTCATCGATCTGGCGGCGCATGCCGCGGATGGTGTCGTTGAACCACCATGCTGCGCCGAACTGGACCTTGGGCGCGAAGTTGACTGCCATGGTGGAGAGAACGGCGTTGTCGGTCGGGTTCAGGTTGTACAGGATCGTGTTCGGCAGGCCGTTTTCGCGTGCCAGATCACCGAGGAACGCGCCAAGCTGGAAAGGATCGGTCGTGAGGCCGACGCTGTCGCCGCCCGCATCCGGACCGACCTCCGCAAGCAGGCGCGGATTCTGATTGCGGATGGGGCCGAGGTGCAGTTGCATCGCGACGCCGTGCGTATAATACGCTTTGCCTAAGAAATGCAGCAGCTCTGCCTGTTTTGTACCCGGAACGTAGGCAAATCTGCTGAACCCGTGGTCGGAGACCTTGCAGCCGTTTTCGCAGAAGTAGTCCAGTGCCTTTTCAAGCGCTTCCGGCAGGCTGCCCGTGCCGTATTTTTCGCACAGTGCGCATTCTGCGTCCGGGTTTCCACCGAGATACTTGTCCGGCCGGAACGACGGCAGAACGCGGAACGGGATCGTGGGGTCAGCCGCGATTTTTTTGTGCCATTCCAGCGTGTCCGCCGGATCGTCCGTCGTGCAGAGCACGCGGACGTTCATCTTTTCAAGGAGCGAAACCGCATCGTAGGCTTTCAGCTTTTCTTTTGTTTCCTCCCAGATAGCAGGCGCAGTCTCCGGCGTCAGCGGTGCGTATATCTCAAAATACCGCTGCAATTCCAGATGCGCCCAATGGTACAGCGGGCAGCCGACAAGCTGCGGCACGACCTCCGCCCATTTCTGGAATTTCTCGTACTCCGGCGCATCACCGGTAATATACTGCTCGTCCACGCCGCAGGCGCGCATGGCACGCCATTTGTAGTGATCCGCCGCCAGCCACAGCTGCGTCAGATTTTCGTACTGCTTCCGCTCCGCGATCTCGCGCGGCGGCAGGTGGTTGTGATAGTCGTAAATCGGCTGGTTTTCCGCGTACTTGTGAAACAGCGTCCGCGCCGTCTCATTTTCCAGCAGGAAATCCTTGTCCATAAATGCTCTCATATTCAGCCCTCAAATTTCTCGCGGTTGATCCACAGGCCCAGCGCGGGGTTGGGGATATAATAGATTTCTTCGCCGTCCACGGTGTTATAGCCGTAGTGCAGCTTTTCAGGGTCATATTTCTTTGCCAGCTCGTCATAGCTTGCGCTCCGGAAGCCAACGCTTTCGATTTCTTCTTGTGAAACCTCTTTCACCGCGTAAGTAATGGAAAAGCGCCCGTCGGACGAGCCATGAATCAGATGCGCTGCCGCGCCCATGTTGTCGCGCAAGTCCTGATTTTCTGGCTTGTTGAACTCGTCCAGCGTGTACAGTCTGCCCTTGTAGCCGTATTTGCGGATGAGCTTGTCGCACTGCGCGTCCTCGCCGAATTTTGTGACGCCGGGGGCTAAGATGATCAGCTCGCCGCCGTCGGCGATCGCCATGCGGGTACGGTAAACCGCCTTATTGCCGAGCCATGTGGACTTGAACTCGCTGGGATCGAGATAGACCACGCATTTCTGAATGCCATGCTCTACGAAGTCAATATTCTTCTCCTGCGCCAGCTTGACCGCTTCCGTCAGGCAGCTGCGCCCCTCGCCGATGAACAGGCCGTGCATGACGCTCTCGCCCTCCGGAGCCGTGCAGACGGTCAGGACAAACAGAATGAACCGCTTGTCCAGGAAATGCTCCATGCCGTAGTCGAAGATCTTGCGGACGGGCGTATGGTCTTTCCCCATCATACGTTCCATACCGTAGACCGCGCCGACCATGTGGCTCTTGTTGATCATGTCGCTGCCGCCGACGCCGACGAACAGGTTCTTGGAGTGATTCGCCATGCCGATCACCTCGTGCGGCACGACCTGACCGGGAGAAATGATGAGGTCATAGCTTTCGTCCATCACGCGGCGGTTGATCTCCACGCTGACCGGCTCATGCCAGAGACACTCTGTGATTTCTTCCAGATAGCTTGCCGGAACCTCGCCGATTTTGACGACGTCATGCCGCCAGTCATGGACGATCATGCTTTCATAGGGAATGCCCTTGAACATGATCTCCCACTGCTCTTTGGACACCGGCTCGTGTGTGCCAAGGGCAGGCATAATGTCGGCCTGCACGCCCCGTTCGGTCAACAGATGGTAGTAGATGCCGGTGATTTTCCCCGCTTGCGAATGGAAGCGCGTGAAATCAGGCGGGATGATGAGCACCTTTTGGAGCGTTCGTCCTTCCAGAGACGCTTTTAATGCGTCTTTCAGCTCTGCGTCCGAAATGCCGCCGTTTGCGGCGATTTTATAGAGATCCTCCATGTCAGACACCGCTGTACGCCGAAAAGCCGCCGTCCACGGGGATGACCACACCGGTCACGAAGGATGCGGCTTCGTCGTTGAGCAGGAACAGCAGCGCACCCAGCAATTCCTCTGCCTGTCCAAACCGCCCCATCGGCGTCGCGGCAAGGATCTTCTTCGTCCGCGCCGTCGGCGTGCCGTCCGGGTTCCACAGAAGCGCCGCGTTCTGCTTGCCGGAGAAGAAGCCCGGCGCGATGGCGTTCACGCGGATGCCAACCTTGGAAAAATGCACCGCCAGCCACTGCGTAAAATTCGACACAGCGGATTTCGCGCCCGAATACGCCGGAATTTTGGTGAGCGGCGTGTAGGCGTTCATCGATGAAATGTTGATAATATTGCAGCCCTCGCGCGTGACCATATCGCGGGCGAACGCCTGCGTGGGGATGAGAATCCCCATGAAGTTGAGATTGAAAACGGAAGCAACGCCCGCCTCGTCCAGATCGAAAAAACTCTTGGTGTCGGCGTCCAGATCGCCCGGCTCGTAATATTCCTTGTCGGTTGTCGCGCTGGGGTGGTTGCCGCCTGCGCCGTTGAGGAGGATGTCGCAGGGGCCGAAGTCGGCCAGCACCTGTTCATGGCAGGCCATAACTGCGGCCTTGTCCAGCACGTTGCATTCATACGCTTTTTCGCAGTGCCGCCCTCAGCGGTGATCTCGTCCGCCAGCTTCTGCACGTTGGCGTATGTACGTCCCAGCAGCGCGACCTTCGCGCCGCTCGCAGCCAGCGCCTTGGAAAAAAGACGCTGCAAAGCGTTCCCGCTGCGCCGGTCACGACCGCGACCTTGCCAGTCAGGTTCGTATTCAAAGGAAGATTCATTGCATTGACCTCCTTATGCGTTATAGGTGCTCGCGGCAGTATTCCCGCCGTGACCCGTCCAGTTGGTGTGGAAGAACTGCCCTCTGGGGCTGTCCAGCCGCTCATAGGTGTGCGCGCCGAAGTAGTCGCGCTGCGCCTGCAAGAGATTCGCAGGCAGGCGGTCGGTGGTGTAGCCGTCGAAGTAACTCAGCGCCGCAGTCATGGCCGGAGCCGGAACGCCGTAAGAGACAGCCGCAGCTGCGACCTTGCGCCACGCGGGGATGAGTTTTTCCATCGTGTCCTTGAAATACGGGTCGAGCAGGAGGTTACGAAGCTCCGGATTTTTGTCATACGCTTCCTTGATCTTGCCGAGGAAGACGGACCGGATAATGCAGCCGCCGCGCCACATGAGGGCAATGCCGCCGTAGTTGAGATTCCAGCCGTAGGTCTTCGCCGCCGTGCGCATGAGGGTGTAGCCCTGTGCGTAGGAGATGATCTTGGACGCATACAGCGCCTGCCGGATAGCTTCGACCATTTCCGCTTTATCGCCGGTAAAGGCAGGAATGTTGCGATTATATTCCTTCGCTGCCTCGACGCGCTCGTCTTTCATGGCGGACAGGCAGCGCGCAAACACGGCTTCGCCGATGAGCGTCAGCGGCACGCCCTCGTCGAGCGCGGCGATCCCCGTCCACTTGCCCGTACCCTTTTGACCGGCGGTGTCGAGAATCTTTTCGACGATGGGCTGTCCGTCGGTATCCTTGTAGGCAAGAATATCGCGGGTGATCTCAATTAAGTACGAATCCAGCTCTGTCTTATTCCACGCCGCAAAGACCTCGTGCATTTCATCATCCGACATCCCAAGAAGATCACGCATGAGCTGGTAGGCTTCGCAGATGAGCTGCATATCGCCGTACTCAATGCCGTTGTGCACCATCTTGACGAAGTGACCTGCGCCGTTTTCGCCGACCCAGTCGCAGCACGGCGAGCCGTCCTCGACCTTCGCGCAGATGGACTGGAAAATGGGCTTCACATACGGCCACGCGGCAGGGCTGCCGCCCGGCATCATGCTGGGGCCTTTCAGCGCGCCCTCCTCGCCGCCGGACACGCCGGTACCGATGTATAGCTTACCACAGCTTTCTACGTATTTTGTTCTGCGAATCGTATCTGGGAAAATGCGAGTTGCCGCCGTCGATCAAAATATCACCGTCGTCGAGCAGCGGAAGAAGCTGCTCGATCATGTCGTCCACGGCCTGACCGGCTTTGACCATCATAAACACCTTGCGCGGCTTTTCCAGATTGTCAACCAGTTCTTTGAGACTGTGGCAGCCGATGATGTTTTTCCCGGCGGCTCTGCCGTTTACGAATTTATCCACCTTTTCCGTCGTGCGGTTGAATACGGCCACGGTGAAGCCCTTCGACTCCATGTTCATGACCAGGTTTTCACCCATAACGGCAAGGCCGATGAGACCAATATCTGCTTTTTTCATATGTATGTTTCTCCTTACCGCTGCACGCGGGCGTTGCCCTTGTAGATGTCCCAGACCTGCTTTTCATCCGCAGGCTCGGCGTAGTCGTTCAGGCTCGACGCAGCCATTACGCCGGTCGCCCAGCCGAATTGCAGGCACTTTTCCGGCTCCCAGCCGTTCAGCACACCATAGAGCAAACCGCCGGAGAAGCCGTCACCGCCGCCGATGCGGTCGAGCACCTGAATCTCGCGCGGCTCCTCGACATACCACTTGCCGTCCGCCAGCAAAATCGCGCCCCAGAGGTGCTCATTCGCCGAAATGACCTGCCGCAGCGTCGTGGCAAACATCCTCGCGTTCGGATACTTTTCCTGTACCTGTGAGATCATGGCCTTGAAGGACTTAATTTTGGAAACAAGATCTTTACCGCCCGCTTCGGGGCCTTTAAAACCAAGGCAGAGTTGGAAATCTTCTTCGTTGCCGATGAGCACGTCGGCCAGCGACGCGATCTCGCCGAATGCCTCGGAAAGCGCATCCTCACGGCCTTTCCAGAACGTCGCGCGGTAATTGAGATCGAACGAAACGAGCGTACCGTACTGCTTCGCGGCCTTTGCCAGCGCGAGGCAGCACTGCGTCGTCTCATGGCTCATGGCGGCAATTAAGCCGGACAGGTGCAGAATGCCGATGCCCTCCTGCCCGAAGATACGCTCGATATCAAAATCTTCGATAGAAAGTGTCCGACCAACTTCACCAGCACGGTCATTCCAGAGACGCGGTGCGCGCAGACCAAAGCCGGAGTCCGCAACATTAAATTGGTGCCGATAGCCCCACGGCCCGCCCTGTTCGACTTCGACACCCTCAAAGCGGATGTTCCGCGCGCGAAGCTGCCGCTTGATGAAATCCGCAACGGGGCTGCCCTTGACGAATTTCGTAAGTGCAAGGCACTCCCGCCCAAGGCTCGACGCGACGTTCAGCACGTTCGTCTCCGCGCTGGTCGCCTGCATATAAAACAGGTTGCTGTTCTGTACCGCCATCCGCTCCGGCGGTGTGATGCGCACACCCATGCTCGTCGGGCACGCGATGGCATATTGATAGGTTTTCTTCATAGAGTCCTTTCTTTGATTCGGTTGAACCATCAAAGGCCGGGTGCACGCATCCGGCCTTTGTGTATGTTGGGTGTTCGGACTTATTTAGCGTCCGGCTTGCTAATGGTGGCTTTCGATTTAACTGCGATAATACCGAAATAGAATTCCTCGCCCACAAAATCACTGTTTGTGAGTTCTTTCTCAAAATAGGTCTTGTCATTGATTTTCAGAAGTACCTTGACGGTGCTCTCATTCACATCAATGATGCCAAATTCGATATTGTATGACTGTCCATCGTTCAGACTTGGTACTTCGGACGTTACAAAAACCGCCTGTTTATCCTTGCCGATGCAGCGCAGAACGGCACTGTCTTTGTTGAAATCCACATAAATGCCTCCGGCACCCCAATACACATTGTCCGGTCCAGAGCCGAGTGTGAATCCGTCATAACCGTCGTCGGCATAGCGCGTCCGCGTATATTTGAAGCGGAAAATCGTGTTTTTGTAGGTCTTTCCGTTGTAGCCGCCGACAGAGTAGGTAGAACTCAGGTCACCGTCTGCTGTGACACTGCCATTCTCAAATGTAAGTGCCTTATTCCAGCCGGTCGTCCAATTCTTCGTATCCGCCAGCAGTTCCGTCACATCGACCACGTCGTATGTGGGTTCGGGTTCAGGATCGGGGACGACGACCTTGCCGGTCTTTTCAATGGTCACAGACGCGGTGTTGACGCTGCCGAAGCAGAAGTAGCCCGCAGTATTCGCCAGCTTGGAGTCGGTGTAGACCTCATTGAACCATTCCGCGCCGTCTACCTTGACGATAACGCGAAGCTGGTTTGCTGCGATCTGGCAGACGCTGAGCGAAATGTCATACGTTTTGCCATTGTCCAGCGTCAGACCGCTTGTTGTCTTTGCAATCAATCCCGCATCGCCGCGCGCATAAAGTGTAGCTTTTCCATTTTCAAAGGCAATCATCACGCCGCCGCTGTTCCATGGAAGATTTGTGACACTGTTTTCAAAGCTCCAAATGATCGCGCCGTAGTCGTTGCCCTCGCCCGTCGTTTGGGTGTATTTGAGTTGGAATTCCGTGTTGCGGTATTTTTCCTTCTTGTATCCGGCCAGCGCATAGGCCGTCTCGGTCGTACCGGCAATGGAGACTGTGCCGTCGCCGAACGTCGGAGCAGTCTTAAACCCGGCCCACGAGAAGTCCGTCCAGTTTGCCGTGTCTGCGATCAGCGTGTCCAGCGGAAGCTCCGTTGTCTTGTTATAGTGCTTGTCGTTGCCGGACAGGTCGTTCAGCGTGACCTGCACACCGCCGGGGCAGGCAATCGCGCCGAAATATCCGCCTGCACCGCGGAGCGTTGCGTCGGTGATTGTCTCGTCAAACAGCGTCTTGCCGTCCACGGTCACGAAAATGCGCACATCGGTGGAGTTCACGGCCACAATGCCGAAGCTCACGTCATAGATCATGTCGGAGCGGAAAATTTCGCCTGAGGCAATTACACTTTCATAGTTCTTGTCGCCATAGATCTGCAGCTCGACCTGATAGGGCTTGATGACGACCAGAACGCCCTTGTCTGCCCACGGCATTGCAACCGGATCGCTCTTATTGAAGTAGAAGCCGCCCCAGTTATCGCCCGGGATCACCTGCTTGTACTTGAAGTTGAACACCTTGCCGGAGAATTTTTCTCCGGTGTAAGCGGCCAGCTCATAGCCTGCGTCGCTGCTCGTGATGGAAAGGCTTCCGTCCTTGAATTCCGGCTTTGCCCCCCGTATAGGTCGTCCAGTTTGCTTCGTCGCGAACGAGCGTCGAGACATTGACCTTATTGCCGAGGCTTCCGAGCTCCAAGATTCCCGTATAGCTGGACACTGCACCGGAGAAGTATCCCGCCATTCCATGCAGGTTTGCATTCGTGCGCGTTACGTCGAACAGCGTCACATCATCTGCCGTCAGGACAATGCGCATCGTCTGTTGAGTTGGAAAGCGGGCTTCGCTGCTCGTGATGGAAAGGCTCCCGTCCTTGAATTCCGGAGCATTTCCCGTGTAGGTCTTCCAGCTGCCTTCACTGCGGACGAGCGTTGCCACGTTAATCTTGTTGCCGAGGCTGCCGAGTTCTGCACGGACGCCTGCATCGCTGGCCGACGCACCAAAATAGCCGGACAGGCTGTGCAGCTTCGCGCTCGTGACCGTCTCGTCGAACAGCGTCACGTCGTCTGCTGTCAGGACGATCCGCACATCCGTCGAATTCACATCATACATACCGAACGTCATCCGATAGGTCTTGCTGCTGTCGAGCAGATTCTCTGTGTTCGTCAGGAATTTTGTGCGGGTGCCGTCCTCATAGACCTGAAGCTCGATCACATCCGACTTGATGCAGGCAAGGATGCCCGTTCCGGTCCACGGATACATCTCCGCGCCGCCAGCGTTGAAGTACAGGCCGCCCCACTCGCCCGCAGCAGCCGCATCCTCGGAGAAGGTCAGCCGGTACTTGAAGTGCAGCACGCGGTTGGTGAACTTCTCACCCGCGTAGCCGGTATACGATTTGCCGTTGAGGAGCATTTTGCTGGCAATGAACTTCGGTGCGAACGTATTGGTGATCGTCTTCCAGTTGGTCTCGTCGTCGATCAGGCTGTCAATCGTGAGCTTCGTGCCCACACTGCCCAGCGTCACGTCCATGCCGTTCGGAGCCGCAACAACGCCGAAGCGTCCCTTTGCGGAATGCAGATACTCGTTTTCAGCCTCATAGCTGAGGATCTCTTTGCCGTCAACGGTCAGCACCGCACGCACGTCTGTGCTGTTGACATCGTACAGGCCGAACTCGACACGGTAGGTCTTGCCGCTTTCAAACGCGAACTTGCTGACCTTCATGACGAGCGGGTTGGCGCCGTCATAGATCTGAAGCTCTGTCTGATCTGCCTTGGCGACAACGAGAATGCACTTCTGGGTGTACGGAAGGTCAGCGGCATCACCCATGTTGAAGTAGAAGCCGCCCCAGCTATCGTTTCCTTCTGGAAGTGTCTGCTGATAATCAAAGAGGAAGGTCTTGTTCGTATACGTTCTGCCGGTATAGCACGACGTCTGATAGGCGGACGTCGCGTTCCCAGCGTGAGCTTGCCGCCGACAAAGGTGGGCTTGCCTTCCTTGTTGCCGGAATACGGCGTCCAGTTTTCCGTATCCTCGATCAATGCGTCGATCTCGATCACATCGGTCGCGGTACCGGCGTTCTGGTTGTTGCAAAAACGGGTGTACGCCTTCTGGAACGCAGCCACGCCGAGATCAAAGTCATACTGGCTGATTGGGTCCTTTGCCAATACGGCCTCCGCGTCGGAAATGGCCGCCGTGATGAGGTCAATTTCCTTCTGTGTCCACTGGCCGGGCTCGTCGCCGATCTGGGCGGCTTCGACCTTGGCCTTGGCTTCGTCTACCAGCTTGCGGAATTCCGTCTTATCCACGCCGTTGGGGTTGAATGCCACCTGAACAGGCGCCGACCAGACAGGTTCGCCCTGTGCGCCGCGGCTGTCCACCGGCGTGACCTTGCAGCGGATCCACTTGCCCTCGCAGATGGGCGTTACGGTGAATTCCGTGCTGCTCATGTTGTCGCTGACCTTTTTCCAGTTCAGATAGAACGACTCGTTCTGGTTTTCGGAGATATAGAAGTTTACGACGGTCGCGCCCTCGCTGTCGCCGTCCGCGTCAGAGAACGTATATACTGCGTTCAGCGTCTTGCCAACCGCTGCCGTGCCGGAAACGGACACGCCGGATACCGTCGGCTTCTGGTTGACCGGATCACTGCCCAGGCCGATCCTGCTCTGGTCGATCTGCTCAAAGCCGGGCAGCTGCGCCAGGACAGAGTCGACCAGCGCATAATTACCGCTTGCGTAACCGGCAAACAGCTGCCGGTTGTCGCCCCTCGCCCTTCAGGATCGCCAGATTTTCTCGATGCCGGTGATCTTGCTGTTCTGATGATCGTTTGTTTCGACCCACCATACGCTCGCGCCCTCCGCTGCCGCGCGGCGAAGCGTCGGTATAAATCAGGATATTGTTCTCGAAGGTATTCTGGATGTAGAAATCCGCCGCGCCCTCTCTCGCCGCAGCCATCCACGGCCAGCGTTCCGTATACCGTTCGTTGTTCCAGACCTGCTTTAGTGTGTCCGCTGTTCCGTAGCCGCTGTCGCTGGTCATGCCGTTTCAAAATTGCTGTCGATATACGCATTAAAGCGCGCACACGGCATATCAATAAAGAGGTTATTTGTGATTACATTGTCATGGCCGCAGTTGATCTTGACAGCCTCCAAACATTCCGCCCGGAGGCGCCCGCCGAAGATGTAGACTGCCGCGCCGCAGCAATACGTAACTGAACCCGAAGCGCTACCGAG
>VOFJ01002926.1_pt1 | contig 36567 bp, 52 predicted proteins | sample 5384081 | NCBI WGS metagenome assembly VOFJ01 (sample SAMN12384729, study PRJNA508395) | human gut metagenome | isolation source: healthy gut I | host: Homo sapiens
CCCCCCCCCCCCCCCCCCCCCCCCCCCCCCCCCCCCCCCCCCCCCCCCCCCCCCCCCCCCCCCCCCCCCCCCCCCCCCCCCCCCCCCCCCCCCCCCCCCCCCCCCCCCCCCCCCCCCCCCCCCCCCCCCCCCCCCCCCCCCTGGTGCCCGAGCTTGGCGAATATGTATTCAGCACCTGCGATAATCTCACAACGGTAAAGCTGCCGTCCACCATAAACAGTAATACCGAAAAGTGCTTTTTGCGTATTGTCCAAAACTCACAACAGTCACTATCCCCGAAAATGTTACGACCATTGACGATAAGGCGTTCTACAGCTGTGAGGGACTCACCTCGATAAAAAATACCGTCAAAGGTCAGCTACATAGGCGCACAGGCTTTCTACTACTGCCGTTCGCTCACGGGCATCGCTATACCTGCGGTATAACCGCTGTAAATGACAGTACCTTTTCAAGCTGCTTAAAACTCGAAAAGGTCACTCTTCCGTCAACCGTTACCTCTATCGAATACAGTGCGTTTTTTCAATGCCTTTCGCTCAGCAGCATAAACCTCCCTGCAAATCTTGAAGAAATTTCAGATAATGCTTTCTACTTCTGCGATGCTCTTGACAATATAACCATACCGTCAAAAAGTAAAATATATCGGCGATTACGCATTCGGAAGCTGTGCGTCGCTCAGTAAAATCAACATCCCCGCAAGCGTTAAATCAATCGGAAACAACGCTTTCAGCCGATGCGGGAAAATTGCGTCAATAACCGTTGCATCGGGCAACACCGCTTACTGCACCGAAAACGGCGCATTATACACAAAGGATATGTTCAGTCTTTTGCTGTACCCGGCGAAGAAAGCCGGCACAGCTTTTTACTGTATCTGCAAAAAACATACACCATAAGTCCATACGCTTTCTATAAGGCTGAAAATCTGACAAGCGTTTCTCTCCCGTCAGGCCTTGTGACTATCGAAAACAATGCTTTCTACGGTTGTATCAACATTAAATCAATAACAAAGTGCCGAAAACAGTAAACTATATAGGTACAAAGGCTCTCGGCTTCTACCACAAGCTCAACGTTACGGCAGATCAGATGATAAGCGGTTTTACCATCAGAGGCTACGACAAATCTGCGGCTCAGAGTTATGCGGCAGAAAATAATATCCGTTCACAGTTCTTGCCGATGCGGCAACACCGGTCGCAAATTTCTACGCATCCTCGGTAAACGAAAAGTCAGCCGTACTGTGCTGGAGCAGAACATCTGACAAGGGGTATATACTCGAACAATACAAGGGCGGCAAGTGGACGCAGATTTACAAAACCGCAAAAAACAGCGATACGTCATACACAGTATCGGGGCTTAGCTCCGATGTGACCTACATTCCGCATAAAGTCCTACATAGTGTCCGGTTCTACGGAAAAATACAGTGCATATACACGTCTTGCCGTAAAAACGCCTATAATAAACGTTTCTTCATTTAAAGCTACAGCCAATCAGAATACGATTGTTCTGAGCTGGGAGCAGAAACACAGCGGCTACAGGTTACATAATCGAACAGTTCAAGAGCGGAAAATGGAAGCAGATATACGTTACAAAGAACAATACGACACTCGGCTATGCGGTAAGCGGTCTTGCAGAGGGTACGCCCTACACATTCCGCCTGAAATCATACAGGACAGCAAACGATAAGACAAGCTACAGCAACTACACAGCCGTAAAAGCCACCACTCCGCTCAGTGCAATGAAAAATGCCGTGGTGAAATCAACCTCATCGTCAGCTATAGCTCTTGCGTGGGGCCAAAACGCAAACGCAACAGGCTATATAATCGAGCAGTACAAGGGCGGAAAGTGGACGCAGATTGCAGTCACAAAGAACAACACCACCCTCGCTTTCACAGTCAAGAGGCTTAAGTCCGACACTACATACACCTTCAGGGTAAAGGCATACAGGAACATCGGCAAATCGACCGTGTACAGCCCGTACACAAGACTTGCCGGAACAACAAGAATCGCCAATGTTTCGACATTTACGGGCCGCTGCTCCAACATCGGAGCAATAACGCTCAGATGGGATGTCAATAATGTCGCTACAGGTTATATCGTTGAAGTATACAGGGGCGGCAAATGGAAACAGGTAAAGGTCATCCGTGACAATTCGGTAACATCCGCAACTATCGACGGACTCGGCGACAACGAAACCTACACGTTCAGAATAAAATCCTTCAGAACTGAAAACAACACCACAAAGTTCAGCGAATATAAATCTGTCAAAGTATCGACGGAATAACTCCGATAGGATAACAGACAGCATAGCGTAGCAAAAACAAAACAGGCATCGGTCATAAGCGGCCGATGCCCGTTTTTCATTTTTCCACTCAATCAAACTTCGTTATCTGCGGATTCCTGCAGTGCTGTAATAAATACAGCACCTCCTCGCTCTTTACAAAATAAGACTTTGAATAGGTATCATCGACATAGAAGTCGAGCAGGAACTTATCCTCCCATTCGTGCAGGGATACCTTGAGCTTTTCCTTTATCTCGTCATACTTATCGCCGAATAAAGCTCTCAGCCCTTTTCCTCTGCGTAAAAAGCCGTAAACGAACATTGCTCCTCGAAAGCACGGTAAAAGCTGCGAGTAGATCGGAGAGTCACGGCGGAACTCAATAACTACCTTCTGCTCTGTAAGGCCTCCGGGTGCGTCCCTGTCCTCAGGGAGTACCGTTCTGAACTTTTCGGGCGGCATTATCGTGCCAAGCTCGATGAATTCTGCATTTTCATAGGGTGCTGTCATAATATATCCTTCCTTTCGTCCTCATATAAAACTATCGTTGTCTTTATTATATATGCGTCATCCGGCTACTTCAATGAGCCGCCGCACAATATACTTAAACTACGGCACAGCTTATAAAAACTCCTTTATAAAAAATGAAAGCATAAGCCTTAGCTTGTCCTCATAATTCAGCTCACAACCCAGTATCTCCTTTATCCTTCTCAGCTTGTAGTTTACTGTATTGCGGTGAACGAATGTAATCCTTGCGACCTCCTGCACACTGCTGTCATTTTCAAGATAGCACTTGAGCGTTTCCATATGATCCGTACCGTTTGCGCTGTCGAATTCTTCAAGCGTACCCAGCGTTTCGTCATATATCTCGTGCAGTACCGATGTATCTTTTATATGTACAAGCAGCTTGTATATGCCCATATCGCTGTAGCCTACGCAGCTTTCGCCGTGCAGGGTAGCCACCTTGAGTGCCATTACCGCCTTGCGGTAACCGTCGGATATTGCGGTGTACCCTTGCTTTGACGGGCTTATGCCGCAGGTGAGCGTCGCTCCCTCCCCGCCTGAATTGAAAATGGTATCAAATGTCGAAAGAATCTTCCGTACATCCTCCTCTTTACAGTCGGGGCATACTGTCACAAGATTTTTATCCTGAAAGAAGAAGCTGAATTGCCTGCCGCTTGTATTCAGCACCTTTTGCATGGCGCTTGTGGCGGCTTTTTTTCAACTCATCGTCACCAAGCTCGGTTTTGGAAAAGCCACATACGCCTACGCAATAGTCGGATGACGGGAAATAACTGCGCCGTTCAAGCGTCGATTTATATCCTGCCTCGTTCTCGGGTGAAAATATAAGGTTTCTTAGGGCGGTGGCAAGCGCCGTTTCTATCTCCTCGCCGGTTACTATCCTATGGCAGAAGTCGTAGGTTATATCTATCAGCTTTACCTCCCACGGAACAGTAAACAACGGCAGGGAATTAATATCGCAGCAGTCTTTTTTACGCTTTGCGGTATACTTTTATATATTTACCTGTGTTGATAACAAGCGCACTGCAGCGTTTTTCTATCAGCTCCTCGACAAACCTCAGCAGGTGACCTTCATCGTTTATTCCGACCCCTGTCATAAAGACCATTTCGTTTCCGTGAAGAAAAGGTGACACATCAGCGTTTTCAACCAGATGCACCCAGCGGACGTAGTTCCCCAGTCCCTCTTTTCCCGCAACAAGCTTCATAACGTGTAATTTGCCTGTGCATTTGCACATAGCTTTGATACTGTAATTGACATATTCTCACCTTTTTTCTTTTGGATAGCAAAAAAACCGCCAAAGCTCCCTTGTTTCCCGACAGCTCCGGCGGTGTTCATCTCGTTTATTGATATAGAGTATAGCACGGTTTTGCATAATTGTCAAGAGAATATTGCAAAATTCAACTACAGCACAAACAAAACGTCTTTCTTTAGGCTCTCTGCACAATTCAGCTCAAACGCTATTGCAATGCGATTTTAAGCGTGATATAATGCAGTTAAACCGAAAGGAAACAGTGAAATAAAAAAAAGAAACTTGCAACGGCGCAGAAAGTGATTCCTGTGCCGTTTTGTTTTGCAGGAACAAAAAAGATAAGACTTGCAAAACGGGAAAGAAAGGAGTGCTTAGAAATGAGTGAAAAGGTAAATGCACCGGAGATTTCGGTAAAGAACGTCAGTATGGTGTTCTCGGACAGCAAGGGAAATCCGGTACAGGCACTTAAGAATGTAAGCATTGATATTCAGAAAGGTGAGTTCATATCGCTTCTCGGCCCTTCAGGTTGCGGTAAGTCCACACTTCTTCGTATAGTATCGGATCTGCTGACCCCCACCTCAGGCGAGGTTACGGTCTGCGGCAAGACACCGAGAGAAACAAGACTTGAGCAGAAGTTCGGTATCGTGTTCCAGAACCCCGTGCTTCTCGACTGGAGAACGGTAAGAAAGAACATAAGACTTCCGCTTGAGATGATGAAGGTTCCGAAAGAGGAACAGGCGAGCCGTATCGAACAGGTACTGGAGCTTGTCGGACTCAAGGAATTCGGAAACAGCTACCCCGGTCAGCTTTCGGGCGGTATGCAGCAGAGAGTAGGCATAGCAAGAGCGCTTGCGATACAGCCCGATATACTGCTGATGGACGAACCGTTCTCGGCACTTGACGAGTTCACAAGAGAAAAGCTCAACGACGATGTACTTTCAATATGGAGAAAGACAAACAAGACGGTGCTTTTCGTAACACACAACATATCCGAGTCGGTATATATGTCCGACAGGATCTGCGTTTTATCTCCTCACCCGGGCAGATTATCCGCAATAGTGGACGTTGATCTTCCCCGACCGAGAAACGCAGACATGAGAGGTACTCCCGAATTTGCCGCTCTTGTTGAGAAGGTAAGAAACAGCTTCGAGGGTATATAAAACCGAAAGGAGCGTTAAGAAATGATAAAAAGGATAGCTTCCTCCAAAGGCATAGTAACTGCCGTATGGGTGCTGGGTCTTGTAGTGATATGGGAGATATGCGCATTCATAGTAGGAGCGACACAGCGTACACCCGTAAACGTGCTTCCGCATCTGTACCAGATAATCGGCTCATTCTTTGATACAAAGTCAATAACCGGTTCGGGCGATACGATAGCAACACTGGTTTTCTCCAGTGCCGCAGAAACGCTTTCAAGAGCGCTTATCGGTTTTATAATCGGTATGGTGCTGAGGGCTACATACTGGCGCTGCTGATGAACCTCTCGAAGGTGGTCGAGAAGATAGCGTTCCCGTATCTGATGATAATTCAGATGATACCTATTCTCGGTATGGCGCCTATCGTACTTTCGATAACGGGCGATATATCAAGCGCACGAATCATAATCGCCGCAATTCTCACATTCTACCCCGTTTCGACAAATACGCTGGCAGGGTTCAAGTCGGTCGGACGTGAAAGACACGAGCTGATGAGATCCTACGGTGCAAGCAAGTTCCAGCTTTACACAAAGATGCTTATCCCGTCGGCAATGACCTACTTCTTCACGGGTCTTAAAATCTCGGCACCTATGGCGATAACGGCATCTATCCTTGTAGATACGCTTCAGGGCGGCAACGGTCTTGGCTGTATGCTCTCCCAGTCGCTGAAAGGCTCGATGACAAGATTTGTATTCTGGGATATAGTAATATTCAGCGCAGTTATAGGCGTGCTAAGCTTCTATCTTATGGGCGTTATCGAAAGAGCGATAACACCGGCGAAAAGAAAGGCAAAGAAAAAAGCACAGTAAGGAAAGGACTGATCGTACTTGAAAGGCAAGGTAATCAAAAACATCATAACAACAGTCGGTCTGCCCGTACTGTTCGGAGCATTGATATTCACACTGTGGCAGACAAAGGTTCTGCACGCACTGTTCGGAACGGATGAGATAATCCTTCCGCTCCCGACAAGAATAGGCTCGATAATAGGCGATAACTTTACAAATATGTTACCGCAGATAGCGTCAACTCTTATAGTGGCGCTCGGAGGACTTGTACTCGGCTCGATACTCGGTTACTTCATCGGCGTTGCCGGTGCGGTATTCAAGAAGTGGGGCATGGGCGGTCTGACCATAGTATCCGCATTCAATGCAATCCCGCTCGTAGCACTCGCTCCGGTTATCAACAACTGGACAAGGGATCTGTCGGGCGTGGTAGATATAAGAAGTACGGTGGCTAAGATAATCACTGTTACGATATTCTGCACAGCTTCAATGAGCGTAAACGCATACAGAGGTCTGACGGAGCTAAAACCGTTCTCGGAGGATCTGTTCGCATCATACGGTTCAGGCAAGCTGAAAATATTCTTCAAGCTGAGGCTCCCGAACTCACTGCCCTATGTATTCACGGCTTTAAGAGTAAGCGTTCCGTCCTGTATAATCGGTGCGGTAGTAAGCGAATACTTCGCAGAGCAGGTAATCGGTGTCGGCAGACAGATAAGAGAGAACATAGTCAAGGGTCAGTTCCCGACAGCGTGGGCATATATAACGATAGCCTGCGTAATGGGCATACTGATGTACATTATACTCCTCACAGTTGAGGCAATCGTGCTGAAAAACCGCCGTGCAAGATAAGCAAAAGAGCGGTTTCAGATATAAGGCGTATCGGCACTATCATTCAACGCCCATCCGATGCCATAATTTCCGTATTACTTCGTTGCTTTTTCTTGACATACAAAACAGTATGCCTACAAAAAAAAAGCGCCTCGTTCTACGAAAATTCGGCTATCGCCTGAACGTTTCAGATAGCACCGACACACCTAAACTAAAACCAGTTTTAAAGACGAGAAAGGATGAAACATTATGAAAAACAAAAGAGTGTTAGCGGCATTACTCGCAGCAAGCTGTCTTGCAACATCGTTCACCGCTTGTTCGGTGACGCCTCATCGAGCAGCACAGCAGAAAGCTCAGCCGCATCGGCAGACGCTTCTTCAAGCGCCGCAGAGGGTTCTTCGGAAAGCACAGGCCTTATGAGCGATGAAGAGATCATCAAGAAGGCTTCAAGCGAAAACAAGGTCGGCAACTGGGGTCTCGGCAACGAGTACGAAATTCAGGCTCTGCTTTCAAAATACGGTCTGCCCACAGATTATATCACAATGGACTTCACAATGGATCAGATAGATAAGGATACTATCACACTGGCATCGGCAATGACATTCAACGAGCTTGGTCTTATCAAGAACAGCTATGACGGCGGTTATAACTACGGCGATGAGATCGGCGTCATTGATATGAACGACGAGGGTGTTGCGATGCTTGAGGATAACCTGTTCTGCACAAAGGAATTTGCGAAGAACAATCCCAACACAGTAAAGGCATTCGTTGCCGCATCAATGAAAGGCTGGACATATTCGTGCGAGCATCCCGATGAAGCCGCAGAAATCGTATTCAAGTACGGCTCATCGGTATCGGCTGACCACCAGAAGTATATGGCTTCAGAGGTTGCAAAGCTTGTAACGACAGATACAAAGGGTAATGCGGTTTCCGCTTCGGATGTAGGTAAGATGGACGAAGACGCTATGCAGCAGACACTTGACCTTGCTAAGCAGTACATCAAGCTCGACGATGCTACAGCGGCAGACAAGCTCGCTAAGCTTACACTTGATGATATCCGTTCTTCCGACTATCTGACATATGACGGCGGAGCAGTTGAGAAGTCTGACCTCAAGGTTCAGCTTAAATGGTTACCGCAGGCTCAGTTCATGGGCTATTATGTAGCACTTGACAAGGGCTACTACAAGGATAACGGCCTTAACGTAGAAATCGTAAGCGGCGGCGGTGACGTTTCAGAAACAGTTGCAGTAAGCAACGGTACAGTTGACTTCGGCGTAACGTGGGTTTCTAACCTTATCAACGCCAACGCAGGCGGTATGGAGCTTCTCGAAGTAGCTCAGGTATATCAGAGATCGGGTCTTGTACTTTGCTACAAGAAGAGCCAGTTTACTAAGTAATTCACGGTTTCGGATCACTCCGGAAGCTGAAAGGCGGTATATATGAGCGAAAAGAAAATACTTGTAAGCGGTTGCCTTTTCGGCTGGCATTGCCACTATGATGACGGCGATACGCCGTGTCTGCACCCACAGTTCCTTAAATGGAAAGAAGAGGGCAGACTGATACCGGTATGTCCCGAAGTGTTCGGCGGTCTTCCGACCCCACGTCCCGATTGTCAGCGTACAGGCGATAAGGTGATGAGCTGCGTAGGCGGCGACTGCACCGAGCAGTACACAAAAGGCGCAAACGAGGCGTTAAGACTTGCAAAGGAAAACGATGTTGCACTTTGCATAATGAAAGAAGACAGCCCCTCCTGCGGAAGCACCCACATATATGACGGTACCTTCACGGATACTATCATCGAGGGACAGGGGCTTACGGTAGAATATCTCAGAAACGCAGGCTACAAGGTATTCAGCGAGAATATGATCGAAGAAGTCATAAAGGCACTCGCAAAGTAAGCACTACAGTGACTTATACAGTGAGTTCAGTATCGCACGAGCAGTTAAATACCGTTCGTGCGATCGGGAAAGACGTCAGGGCGGACGTATCACGGCATAGCGGTCGTTTCGCTCCGACGTTTTTCCCGATAAAAATACAAACTTTATAAAGAGCAAAAAGGAAAGAGGGTATAACAGTGGTATTCAGATCACCACCAACGATTATTTACGGCAAGGGTACAGTTACCTCAGTCGGAGAGCAGGCGGCTCGCTTCGGAAAAAAGGCAGTGCTTGTCTGCGGAAAAGGCTCGCTGAGAAAAAGCGGAGTGCTTGATATTATAGTATCGAGCCTCGAAAAAGCAGGCGTTTCCTGTGCGGTATATGACCGTGTAGGCTCAGACCCGACAACATCGGACGTTGACGAGGGTGCGGCTTTTGCAAAGGAAAACGGTTGCGATGTGATAGTAGCGGCAGGCGGAGGAAGTCCTCTTGATGCGGCAAAGGGAATCGGAATGCTGCTCACAAACGGAGGCAAGGTGACCGATTACGAAAAGACCGCTCCCGAAAAGGAGTCGCTCCCCATTATCGCAATACCGACCACAGCCGGCACAGGCAGTGAAGCGACAAGATACTCGGTTATAACAGATACCGACAGAAACATAAAGATGCTGTTATCGACAGACGGAATTATCCCGAAGGTGGCAATTCTTGACTTTGCGATAACAAAATCATTGCCGCCGTTTATGACAGCGGCGACCGGAATGGACGCTCTGACCCACGCAATAGAGAGCTACATAAACGTCAACGCATCGCCTATGACAAAGATGTATTCGCTTGAAGCGATAAGGCTGATTTCAAAGAGCTTAATCCCGGCTGTCCTTGACGGCAGGAACGAGCAGGCAAGAGAGGATATGCTCCTTGCCGCCTTATATGCCGGAATCGCAATATGCAGTGCGCCGACAGCGCTTGTTCACTCAATGTCAAGACCGCTCGGAGCGTGGTTTCATATTCCGCACGGTCTCGCAAATGCAATGCTTCTAAGCACGGTTATGGAATATAACCGCCCGTCCTGCCCCCGGGAAAAATTCCGTGACATAGCAATAGCGATGGGCGAGAATGTCGAGGGCTTATCGGTAAGAGAGGCAAGTATAGCGGCAGTTGAAGCTATCGCCGCAATAGCGGACGAAACAGGACTTCCGAAGCTGCTTTCTTCACAGGGAGTAACAGAGGACAAGATACCGACTCTTGCAAAGGACGCATTCGCCGCAGGAAGTACGGCTAACAACCCCAGAGTTCCCACAGTAGAAGAAATCGAAACGATATATAAAAGTATTTTCTGATAAAAGAAAGGAAGAAACAGTATGAGATACGGATTCAAAAAACGCAGAAGAGGTAAAGGAAGCCTCACTTAAGTACAACCTTCATTCGTGGAGCGTTCAGGGCAAGCTGAACCCCGCAGTAGTAGAAAAGGCGGAGGGTATTTATTACTACACCGCAGACGGCAAGAAGATGGCTGATATGTCAAGCCAGCTTGTAAACCTGAATGTCGGCTACGGCAACAAGGATATTATCGACGCTATCAAAGAGCAGGCAGAAAAGCTTGCATACATCAGCCCGGCTTACGCTATCGACTGCCGTTCAAAGCTTGCAGAGATGGTCGTAAAGGTAGCTCCGAAGAATATGGGCAAGGTATTCTTCACCTTAGGCGGCGCAGACGCTAACGAGAATGCAATAAAGATCGCAAAGCTGGTTACAGGCAGATACAAGATATTCTCAAGATACCGTGCATATCACGGAAGCTCATTCGGCGCAGGTAACCTCACAGGCGAGCCCAGAAGATATACTCTTGAACCCGGTATCCCCGGCTTCGTAAAGTTCACAGATCCTTATCTGTATCACGCTCCGTTCCCCTTTGAGAGCGAAGAACAGGCTACAGAGTATTATCTCGGACAGCTCCGTGACCAGATTATATACGAAAATCCCGATGCGGTTGCCGCTATCGTAATGGAATCGGTAACAGGCTCCAATGGTATCATCATCCCGCCCAAAGGCTACTTACAGGGTGTACGCAAGATATGCGACGAGTTCGGCATTATGATGGTCTGCGATGAGGTAATGGCAGGCTGGGGCAGAACAGGCGAATACTTCGCTTGTGAAAACTGGGGCATCGAGCCTGATATGATAACCTTCGCAAAGGGCGTTACCTGCGGATACGCTCCTCTCGGCGGCGTAATCGTAAGCAAGAAGATTGCAGAGTTCTTCGATACACACAAACTCGACTGCGGTCTTACATATTCAGCTCATCCTCTGGGCTGTGCCGCAGGTGTTGCGTGCCTTAACTTCTATGAAAAAAGAGCACATTATGGATAAGGTAAAGGAGCGTGGCAAGCAGTTAGGTGCACTCCTTGAGGATATAAAGGCAAAGCACAAGAGCGTGGGTGATGTACGTTATATCGGCCTGTTCTCCTGCGTAGAGCTTACAAAGGATAAGGCAACGCACGAGAGCCTCTCGTTCCTTTCGGCAAGGACCCTGAGGGCATTATGGGCAAGATATTCGGAATGTTAAAGGCAAAGGGCTTCAACACATATTCACACGAGGCTTGCATATTCGTCTGCCCGCCTCTCATTATCACAGAAGAAGAGCTTGCTGAGAATATGGCGATACTGGACGAAGTTCTGACAGAAGCAGACAAGATGGTCTGATAAGCAACAGTTATTACGGGAAAGGACGGTAAGTTATGGATCTCATAATCAAAAAAACGGTACGATAGTTTCACCAACGGCTACATTCAAAGCCGATGTATGTGTGAATAACGGCAAGATAGTTGCAATAACGGCAGATGCCGGCACAGATGCCGACAAGGTGGTAGACGCAAGCGGCAAGATGGTGCTCCCCGGTGCCATTGACGCACATACCCACCTTGCAATGCCCTTCGGCGGCACAATTTCATCCGATGACTACTACGCAGGCACAAGAGCAGCCGCCTGCGGCGGTACGACAACGGTATTCGACTTCATTTTACAGGATTTCGGTGAAACGATGGTCGATGCTATCAAGCGCCGTGACGCATTGTGCGCTCCCGATGCGGCTGTCGATTACGCATTCCACGTTGCCGTAAAGGACGTATCAAACGGACTTATCGACACTATAGAGGACGCTGTAAACTACGGTGTATCTTCGTTCAAGGTATTTATGGTCTACGACTTCGGCGTAACAGACGGCGTATTCTATAAGGTGCTTGAAAAGGCGAAATCCTGCGGCGCTATGATCTCGGTACACGCTGAGAACAAGCAGCTCATAGACGTTCTTACAGAGCGTTATCTGTCAGAGGGCAAGACAAGCGCTTGGTATCACTATATGAGCCGTCCCGAATTTGTCGAGGGCGAGGCTGATATAAGAGCAATCCAGCTTGCAAAGAGTCTTGATTCCAAGCTGTACATCGTACACCTTGCAAATAAGGAAGGTGTACAGGCGGTTGAAAGAGCAAGGAACGAGGGCTATCAGATATATGCCGAAACCTGTCCGCAGTACCTTGAATTTACCTCTGAGGTATACAAGAGAGCAGATGGCAGAAACTTTGTATGCTCACCTCCGATGAAGGGCGAGGAAAGCAGACTTGCTCTGTGGGAGGCTATAAAGAAAGGTCTTATCACAACGATAGCTACCGACCACTGCCCGTTCCAGTCATATGAAAAGGACTGGGGCAAGGACGATTTCACAAAGATTCCCAACGGCTGTGCAGGTATCGAGAATATGTACCCCTATATGCTGTCAGCCGCTAACGAGGGCAAGATAACATTCAACAAGGCAGTTGAGCTTTGCTCATATAACCCCGCCAAGATTTTCGGCTGTGACGCAAAGGGCGCTATCGAAGTCGGCAAGGACGCAGATATTGTTATCTACGATCCCACGAAGGACTTCACAATTACAAATGACAAGATGCACAGCGACTGCGACCACACGATCTGGGAAGGTATCAAAGTCAAGGGCTATCCCGAGGCTACCTACTCAAGAGGCAAGCTCGTATTCAAGGACGGCGAGTTCTTAGGCGAGCGTGGCTGGGGCAAGTTCATAAAGAGAAGCTCAAGCGGTAACTTATAATAAACAAAAGCTGATACATAACAGGGGAGAGCAATATCTCCCCTGTATCTGTAACAGCACAAAGGAAAAGGAGAGATACTTATGCCATTCGTAAAAAATACAGCTATAGAAGAAAGCGCCCATTGCCTTTTATGCCTCGACGCTCCCTGTACAAAAGCCTGTCCGTGCGGCGCACAGCCCGACAGATTTATCCGCTCACTGCGTTTCGATAATTTAAACGGTGCAAAAGCCTTTGTGAAAAACTGCGCCGATTGCTCCGCTCCCTGTATGACCGCCTGCACAAGAGCGAAAATAGACAGACCCGTTGAAATAAGACAGACAGCGGAGTATATCGCCTCTGCCGCAAAGGACACCGAGCCGAAAGCCGACCTGTCAATGACCTTCTGCGGTCTTTTGTGCGAAAACCCGTTCTTCTTATCCTCATCTGTAGTAGCAAGCGGCTACGATATGTGCGCAAAGGCGCTCGATATGGGCTGGGCTGGTATCGTATACAAGACGATAGGCTTTGCAAAGATGAACGAGGTATCTCCCCCGTTTCGATATTCTGAACAAGGAAACGACACCCTATATAGGCTTCAAGAACCTTGAACAGATCTCCGACCATCCTCTTGAAGAAAACCTTGCTATACTCAAAAAGCTGAAAGAAAACTATCCCACAAAGATAATTGTTTCTTCTATAATGGGAGAAAGCGAGGACGAGTGGACAGCGCTTGCAAGACTGTCTGAGGAAGCCGGCGTCGATATGATAGAGTGCAACTTCTCCTGCCCGCAGATGACAAGTCACAGTATGGGCAGTGACGTGGGTACAAATCCTGAGCTTGTCGCAAAGTATACCGCCGCAGTAAGACGTGGCACAAAACTCCCCGTGCTTGCAAAAATGACGCCCAATATAACCAATATGGAAATACCGGCTATTGCGGCTGTCAACGCAGGTGCGGACGGCATTGCGGCAATAAACACCGTCAAGAGTATCACAAACGTCGATCTTGACAGCTTCGTTCCGACCCCCAATATTAACGGCAAATCCGCCGTCGGCGGATATTCGGGCAAGGCGGTAAAGCCTATCGCTCTGCGTTTCATCTCGGATATGAAAAGAAACGAAACGCTTGAAAATGTCGAGATCAGCGGTATGGGCGGCATAGAAACGTGGCGTGACGACGGTCTGGAGTTTATCCTTATGGGCTGTACGAATCTACAGGTAACGACCTCGGTAATGCAGTACGGCTACAGAATAATAGACGATATGCTTGACGGATTATCACGCTGGCTCACTGCCGCAGGCTACAGCAGTGTGTCGGAGGTAGTCGGCCTTGCAAATAAGAATATGACCGATGCCGGCAGCCTTGACCGTGACACCGTTACATATCCTATTTTCGACAAGAACAAATGCATCGGCTGCGGCAGATGCTACATCGCCTGCTATGACGCAGGACATCAGGCTCTCGACTTTGACGCTGAAGCAAGAAAGCCCGTCTTCCTCGGCTCAAAGTGCGTAGGCTGTCATCTCTGTGCTACCGTCTGCCCCGTAAATTGCATTTCGAAGGCTAAGAGAGTTGCAAAAAAACACTGATTTTTCGATAAGAATCTTTATAAAATACGGCTGCTTCACAAGACAGCCGTATTTCAGACTGTCGATAAACCTCTATCGTTGATAAAAGAAAATGGGGTCGGAGGGGCGTAGCCCCCGACAGGGTCTAGGGGCGGTAGCCCCACACTCAGCCCCGGCACGGATGCCGGGCGTGTATGCCCCAAGGCTCTGCACGATGCAGAGCCAACCAAGCATACACAGCCTTTCACGGGGGAAAGGGGTTTGGGGATAGGGATTGAGAACAAGCACTTTTTTGAAAAAACAGACTTTTTCTACAAGATGATACGGCTGTTTCACAAGACAGCCGTATTTTTTACATCTCGTAAACCCGCATAAACACTCGCTTCGCCTCACTTTTTAAAAACTTTTTAAAAATTTTTTAAAATTTCTGAAACTTTTTCGCCCCCGCCGCCGACTACCGATATGTAAGCAGTTGATAAAGAGATATTCAAAAAAACTTTTGAATTTTTTAAAAAAACTTGAAACTTTTCGAGAAAACCTCGTGACTGCATATATGAAAAAACTAAAACGTGCTTAACAAGCACAGAATACATGGAGGACAAAGAAAAATGAAAAAGATTTTAGCAACAGTAGCTTCAATCGCAATGGTAGCAGCTTGCTCAACAGCAGCTTTCGCAGCAGGTGACATCGGTAAGTCTGAGGACGTTACCCCGGTGCTTCTTCAGGCAACACAAACACAGGTGTTGTACTTACAGTAGTTCCGTAGCTCTCGCTGCAGGGCGCTCTCACAGTAAGCGGTATCGTATTAAAGAAGAAGAACAAGTAATTTAATTACTTGATAGATTCGATATTAATCGCATTTGGCGGTTAAGAAGGACAATGTTCGGATTTATAACCCCGTTATCTTCGGATAACGGGGTTTTCGTTTTATATAACTGTTTTGCCCGCCTTTTTATCCGCACATAAAAAATCTGCAATTTTTCATATAAAATCCCCTATAAAAATAAACTTTAACGTAAAACTGCCGATAAAATAAGTGTAAAAGAATTTTTTTAGGCTAAGTTTGCCCGAAGGGAGCTGAAAATAAATGGAAATAAAGAATATCCAGCGGCATTGTCAATGTCTACAACAAGATTAAACTGAACAGCGGTAAAACAAAGGTCGCTCCCGCAGAGAAGAAGACAGATAAAATAGAATTCAATTTTGCACGCAGCGTAGAGGCGGCAAAGGCCGACCTTGCCGCAGCAGTAAACGAAAATACATCGGCGGAGCGTATCGAGGCACTTTCCGACAGCGTTGCAAGCGGCGGCTATGACGTAAGCCCCGAGATGATCGCAGACTCGATACTGATGTTCTGATGAACACGGCAGAAAGGAACGGTACCGATGACTATAGAAACAGCCGATAGAATTATCGGATTTCTTGAAAAAATACAACGGCGTATATCGTGATATGGTAGCATTTCTTACCGAAAAGCAGGCGAAGGTCATGGCGGACGATCTGCTCTGGCTGCTCGATTCTGTTGAGGACGAACAGGCGCTGGTTATGAAGATACAGTCGGAAGAATCCGCAAGGTCGGCTCTTTTTTGAAGAGCTTGGACTCGGTGAAATAAAAGCAAAAAACAGCTTATAGAAGCTGCGCCCGACGAAAGAAAATCAAAGCTTACTCTGCTTTATGATGAGCTTACGGGATATGTGGCAAGGATAAAGCAGTTAAACAACATTATCGTTGAAACGGTAGAAAAGAAACTGTCAGTTCAGGAGGAACTGATGCGGAAGACAGGGATGACACTCACAGAAACCTATAACGGCTACGGTGCTAAGATAAAAGCACACCTCAGCGCCGAAGGGTTTTCTCGGTAACATATAATTTCGGAGGATAAATGAGAGCTTCATTTTTAGGATTAGAAATCCAGAAAAGATCGGTACAGATGGCGCAGAAGGCGCTCGATGTAACCGGCAACAACCTGTCGAACCGTGACACAGTAGGCTATACAAGACAGCGCCTTGACGTATATTCCAGCTATATGAACATGAACGGGATATACACCACAAAGCTCGCCCGTCTGGGACTTTCGAGCCAGGGCGTATTCGCAAGCGGCGTAAGTCAGACAAGAGATGATTATCTCGACAAGCGTTACAGGGATAACAACTGTTTCGTTGCCGAATATAATCAGCAGGCGTCTATAATGAGCGAGATTGAAACGGCGCTGACAAACTTCTCCGATACTTACGAGAATGTCGGTATGGCATATCAGTTCGACCAGTTCAAATCCGCTCTGCGCAAATATGCGGAGGACAGTGCCGACAGAGAGGAGCTTGCAAGCGTTGTAAGAAACCAGGCATACAATATATGCAAGCTGTTCGCTCAGCAGAGTATGGATCTTAAGAACCTTGAAAATCAGACCTTATACGATCTGCACTCAACGCTTGAGGACGCAAACCGTATAATTGAGGAGATAGTCGAATATAACAAGCAGATAGTAAACGAATATGCGATAACAGGCGCAGACCTCATATACAACGGCTTATCCGTTACAGGCGGATACGGTCCCAACGAAATGCTTGACGCAAGGAACAATCTTATCGACCAGCTCAGCGAGTTCGGCGATATTCACGTTGACGATAACTTTGACGGCTCGGTAAAGATTACAATGGGCGGTCTTACGATTATAGACGGCAAAAAGAGCAACCTTTTTGTTACCGGCAAGGATTTTGACGCATACAACGCAAAGTACGAGGAAAACGGCGCAGTTGTGCTGAAGCTGACCGACGGCAACGATATGGTGCTTGAAAGTGGCTCGATAAAGGCATACACCGATATGATAAACGGTAACGGCGCATACGCATCGGGCAAGCAGACCACCGACTACGGTATAAAATATTATCAGTCGGCAGTGGACGAATTTGCAAAGCAGTTCGCAGGGCTTATGAACAAGCTAAACGGCGGCGATGAGTCCGACGACAGACTTATGTTCACAAGTGCGGACGGCTCACCGATAAACGCAGGAAACATAAGAATATCGGATGCATGGCTTAAGGACGCTACGATGATAGCGAAGATATACAACGAAAAGACAGGCGCTTACGATTACCCCGTAAACCTTGACGGCAATGCGGTAAACAAACTGCTTCTCGGTATGGATGACAGCGTTCAGATAGGCAAGGGTGACTATGAAGGCTCAAGCTACGACTTTATACTCTTCCTCAACAACCGCCTTGCGCAGAATATCGAATTTGCCGAAAAACAGTGCGATATGTATACCGAAACGGCAACCTCATTACTTGACAGCAGAGATGCGATAATGGGCGTTTCCGAAACGGAAGAGGGCGTTAATATGCTGAACTATTCCAAGTGGTTCAATGCTTCTTCAAGAATGCTCCCAACGCACTAAGAGGCGATTGATACTATAATAGAAAAAATGGGACTTGTCGGCAGATAAGCGGAAAGGATAGATCAACATGAGAATAACACAGAGCATGACCAACAGACGCTATATGTCACAGCTTAATGCCGCTCTCGAAAGAAAGAACGCCTCAGAGCGAAAGATTAATTCAAAAAAAGAAATACAACAGAGCGAGCGAGGATCCGATAAGCGCCGCAAAAGCGCTGAGAACAAGGAAGGCTATCGCAAACACCAACGATTATCTTGCCAACCTTGAAACCGCCGAGCAGATATATAACGGCGCAGACAGCGTTCTGATGAACGTAAACGGCATCCTCGACAGTATTATAGAAAAGGTAACTTACGCCGCAAACGGCACACAGCACGATGAGGACGAGGAAATACTCGCCCAGACTGTTGAAACTTTCGCAGATGAGATAGTAAGACTTTTCAACACCGATATAGCCGAAAGAAGAATTTTCGGCGGTGTAAACAATGACACCACCATATTCAAGATTGAAAACGTCGGCGGCAAAAAGACGATTACCTACAACGGAGTTGATATAAACTCCATTGACGATCCCGATAAATTCCCCTACCCGAGTCGAGCTTTACCGACATCGGTACAGGAATGGTGATAGACCCCGCAACAGGCAGGGTAGATCCCCAGTCGGCACTTCCCGTAACCTTCAACGGTGCAAAGATAACAGGCTGCGGCAAGGATGATGAAGGCGACTCCAAGAATATAATCCAGATAACTCTCGATGCCGCACAGGCGGTAAGAGAAGGCGATAAAATAAAGGCTATGGACTATATCGACAAGCTGAGAGCGGCTCAGACAAGCGTCAGCGTTGCTCACGCCGACATAGGCAACAAGCAGGAATATATCGAATATAACAAAAACCGTCTCACAAACAATATGGAAACTCTGCTTGAACAGCAGAACAACCTTGAAGGCACTGATATGGGTGCGGAAACAACCAACTGGAAAACGCTTGATGCAATTTACAACGTTTCACTCCAGTTTGCTTCATCGGTAATTCCGATGAGCATATTCCAGTTTATTTCATAAGCTGTCGCTCTTTATGGGAAGAGCGAAAAATTAAAATGGGGAGGAAGATACAATGAATCCGAATTTGCTTAAGATTACGAGCATACCGATAAGCATCGAGGTAAATGTCACAAACGGTTCGTTAAAGGCACCGGAGGACAAAGGAGCCGCTCAAGATCGACATAAACCGCACACCCGGCGGATATAAGATGGAGAGCAGACCTGCAAAGATAAACATTGATACTTATGCGGCACGTTCAAGCATGGGCTACGGCGAATACAATGCCTCCGACTTCAATCAGAGGGAAGCCGACAGAGGTTTCAAGATAGCCTATCAGGGAGTAGCAAGAATAGTAAACGAAGGTGACCAGCTTGCAAGAGGCGTTTCGCCGTCGGAGATTGCCGCACAGCAGATGCGTGCAGGCGCAACTATAGAAACGGCAATAGATTTTCTGCCTAAGGGCGGAGCGGACGTATCCTTTGATAAGGGTACGCTCAGCATAAACTACACCCTACCGATATAAATATCGACTGGGAGAACATAAATTCCTCCGTTGTCGAGTTTGTTCCCGGCAATATAGAATTTATAGTAAAAGAACATCCCAGAGTGGAAATAGAATATGTGGGCGAGCCTATATACGTTCCGCCGAGTGCAAATCCGGCTTATGTTGCGCCCAAAAAAGCTCAACACCAAGGGCTGATAAATCAGAAATCTGAAAGGAAACGGTAAAGATCAATGGAGATAATGACCAGAGATTTCGGCAAAGTAAATGTAGACGAAAGCAAGATATTCAACTTCCGTCCGGGCTTTTTGCATTTGAAGAATGCAGGCAGTTTGCCCTGCTCAGCCCGCTCGGAGATGGCGTGTACCCTATGTGGCTGCAGTCTACCGAAAATGTTACGCCGTGTTTTATCGTTTTCGACCCGCAATAATAGACGGAGCATATAAGATAACGCTTAACAGCTCTGAAAAGAAACTGCTGAAGATAAACGACAGCTCAAATGTCAGATGCTTATCCATAGCAGTCGTACCGGAGGATTACAAAAAGACTACGGTGAATATGAAATGCCCCATAGTTATAAACTCAGACGAAAATCTCGCCGCACAGGTCATACTCCCCCGAAAAGTATGAGATACGTCTGCCGATATATGTGGATAAGGGGGCAAAGTAATGCTTGTAGTAACACGAAAAACAGACGAAAGTCTTACAATATCCGACAACATTGAGATAACCGTCCTTGAAATAGGCAAGGACAGAGTCAAGATAGGAATCTCCGCACCGAAGGATGTGAAGATAATCCGCAATGAGCTGAGAGATGCGCAGGATATGAATAAAGAATCATCGCAGGCACTGCCCAAGGCGGCTATGGAAGCCCTGCTCGGTATGAAAAAAAGACTGAAAGGAAGAGATAAGATATGGCAACAACAAACAGCAGCAGCGTATTAAGATTCAGCGGTATGAACTCAGGTCTTGATACCGAATCTATCGTAAACGCTATGACAGCGGCTACAAAGCTGAAAATCACAAAACAGAACCGTAAGGCGATAACGCTCAAATGGAAGCAGGAAGCGTATCAGGGCATAACAACAAAGCTCACAGACTTCCAGAACAAATATCTTGATATGCTCAATTCCAAGGTCAATCTGAAAAGTAAATCCACCTTTACAAAATACGGCGCAACGGTTTCCACGTTAAACGCAGACGGCATACTCAAGGAGGGTACTCCTGCCGGCGTATCTGTACGCTCAGGCACAAACGCAGTACCCGGTACATATAAAGTAAAGGTTCTCCAGACCGCTACACAGGCAAAATATCAGGGTAGTGCAATGGACGCAAGCTCGCTTGACTTATCGCAGTACAGTGACGCTTCACAGAACTATTCGTTCAATATAACAGTAGGCACAAAGTCAACTGTTATAAACTTCAACGGCGGCAGTGCCGACAGTGTACGCTCGCAGATAAACAGCCAGCTCAAAGACGCATACGGTTCTTCGAACACAAGCGGTCAGGGTCTTGTTTATGTAAATGACAGCGGTAAGATTATATCCTCCGACAGACAGGCAATGTCACTTACCGGTGTTGCGAATATGTACGGCAACTTCACGTTTGATTTAAACACAAGCATCAGCGCAGGCACAAACAAATTCAATATAACCGTCGGTGACGAAACAGTAAGCGTTTCGTTTGAAAGCTACACGGCTGATTATTTCAACCAGACAGACAGCACTACACTCGGCGCTCAGAAAAGGGAAGAATTCCAGAGCCTTTATTTTGACGAGCAGGCTGAAAAACTGTATAATTCGGCAAAGGCAGACGGTTCTGTAGATTTTGACGCATTGAAGGCGCAGGCTTACGATAAGGCAAAGCAGGCGGATTACGACAAAAAGTTCGAAATCGAAAAGACAAAGGCAATGGCCGAGTATGACGAAGAGCTTAAGAACAACTATGATAGCGGCATAGCAGACGGCTCTATAGCAGAAGGTACAAGCTTTGAGGACTGGAAAAAAACGCAGGCTGAATTTGACGAGAACGCTTTCAAGACAGCGTTTGACGAGCAGTACGCAAAGGACTTTGACGAAACCGCATTCAGAGCGCAGTTTGACAAGGATTATGACGAGCTTTCCGCATATAAGGATACGCTTAATGCCGATGATTTTCAAGCTGTCCAACGAGGATCTTGCCGCTTATGCAAACAAGCACGAATTGAACAAGGCTATAGGCAAGGTAAAGCTGTCGGACGGAACCGGTCTTAACATAGACGAAAACGGCACCGTAACAGCCGCAAACGGTAAGAAGCTCTCGGTAGCCGCAGACCCCGCAACGCAGAACACGTTCGGTGCGTCTACAGCCAGAACGACTACGGCACAGGTAACAACAGCCACAACGCTTAAGGATTTAGGTGTTGAGGACAGTGCGACCTTCACTATAAACGGCACGAAGTTTACCTTCACATCCGACTACACAGTAGCAAAGATGATGAGCGAAATTAATGCCAGCAAGAACGCCGGCGCAACCATGACATTCAGCACGCTTACAAACAGCTTTGCTCTCAGCTCATCTGGCTACGGCACATCCGCATCTATTGAATTCTCCGCAGAAAACGGAAGTGCGGGTGCAGAGCTTCTCAGCACACTCGGTCTTACATCTGGTACGCTGGACGCAGGGACGCAACCTGCAGCTTGAAGTAAACGGCGAAACAATAGAAACCTCGTCAAACAGCTTCACTGCGGACGGCACAACAATGACCTTCACATCTGCCGCACAGGGCGCAGAGTTCTCTTACGAGGTAAAGAAGGACAACAGCAGTGCGATAGATGCTATAAAGTCATTCGTTGAAGATTACAACAAGATTATCGAAGAAGTTTACGGTCAGCTTGACCAGAAGCCGAACTCTGACTACTACGCACTTACCGATGACGATATTGAGGATATGGACTTATCCGAAAAACAGCAGGAGAAGTGGGAAGAAAAGGCTAAGGAAGGTCTGCTTTTTACAACGACAGCACAGTTTCGACAGTAATGCAGAAGATGCGTTCCGTTCTTTATTCAACGGTAAAGACAGCGGACGGACAGACATTCAGCCTGTTCAGCATGGGCATTACGACAAGCGACGACTGGGGCGACCACGGCAAGCTTGAGCTGGATGAAACAAAGCTTGAGGCGGCATTTGAGCAGTACGCCGACCAGATAGCAGACCTGTTCGCAGGTACAACGGTCGATGAAAACGGCAACACCGTAAAGACAGGCATAATGCACAAGCTTGATGACGTGCTTACAGGTGCGGTAAAGACGACCGGTGCAAGAAAAAGACAAGGGTACACTTGTACAGCTTGCAGGTACAAAGACAGGTACATCAGCTACCGACAACTCTATATATGACCAGTTAAAGAGCATTTCAACGCTTATCTCGTCACTTGAAACAAGATATGAGAAGCAGCAGGACAGATACTGGAAGCAGTTCTCTAATCTTGAAACAATGATGGGCTCGCTCAACAGCCAGACCAGCTACATTCAGCAGCTGATGCAGTTCTGATAAACTCTAAATAACACAAAGCGTAAGGAATACGATATGAATAACGCATTTTCTGCATATAAAAAACAGTCTGTTACAACGCTCACACCCGGTGACGTTGTGGTAAAGCTGTATATGGAGGCGGAACGTCAGCTCAACAGGGCATCCTACTACATTCCGCTCAAGAATTACGAGGAAACAAACAAGGCTCTTATAAAGGCGCAGGACGTAATAAACGCTCTGCGTTCCTGCCTTGATATGAAAATACCCGTTTCCAAAAATCTCGACTCGCTGTATGAATATTTCAACCGTGAAATAGTTGAGGCGAACATTAAAAAGGATAAAGCCAAGGTAGATGCGCTCCTTCCTATGATAGCCGAGTTGCGTGAAGCATTCGCCGAAATCAACAGTATGAGCAGAGAACAGATGGAAGCGCAGGAAAAAGCGGCGCAATCCGCAATGCAGGAGCAGGCTTAAATCACACGGTGCTTAACCCCCACCGGAAAGGAATCCGATATAATGAAAAAGGCAGATGCACAAACACTGCTTACGCTCATGGATGAGCTGACGGAGCTTATGACCGAGTATGACCGCCGTACAGACAGAATGGTGACAAATGACCTTGAAGTCATTCAGCAAAGGTACTTTTATCCCGTAATGAGCTTATGGATAAAATGCGTCAGGTAAAGCAATCTATAATGGATATGGCAAACGATCAGGTTCCTGCCGAGCGTGAGCTTATCCGTGATATACTGAACAATAAACCCGTCACCGAAAACCTCTCGTATGAGTTAAGGCAGTTACAGTCAAAAATGCGCCATCTTCACGATATAAAAAGTGGAATTGACGAAAAGGATAAAAAGGTGACCGCTGTTGTCCGCCAAAGCTATGAGGATGTAAAGGCAGAGCTTGAATCGCTGAAGGTCGATAAAAAAAGAAAATCGACTACTACAGCAGTGTGAAGCTGGGCGGAAAGGGCAGAACCTTCAACACAAATTCATAACACCGGAAAGCACGACCGAAAATCGTGCTTTCTGTCTGTCTAAAAGCTGATTTGTTTTAAGCTATACATCAAAACGTATCACCAACACTGCCAAAAAACAATTTCCGTACCGACAAGGCATTAATATTTTCGTGGGTGTATCTGTGCAACTGCGCTAACATTAACCTTTCAAAAAAACGCTACTAACCTGAGATATATGTACTAACCTGCGGACGTGTAGCGTTAAGCGTCCCTGCATTGACAGGATATACAATGTTCAGGTGGTTATTCGAGTTTAGCCAACACCCCAGCGGGGTAAGGGTATGGGTAAGGAAAGAGGGAGCCAAGAGGGAGAAAACCTAAGGGACAGGGATAGGGGCGGCAGTCCCTCTCCCTGATTCCTTTGGTTGTCTCCCTCTTTCATATTGACAGGTGTACCCACTCGAATAGCGAACCCGAGAAGTGCTGTCCGACAAAAAGAACTATCGGCAGCTTATTACCATAGATAAATACTACAAGATATAACATAGGTACCCAAACAAAAGACTTTTTTCTTTTTGCCACACCGACCCAAAAAAATTTTTTATATTTTTTCATTTTCCCTATTGACAAAACCTATAAGTTTAGTGTATAATACAAACATACCAAACAGATAGGTTTTGAGGGTAAGGAAACCTATCCAAGTGTGAATAAAAGAAAAAGGAGGCACATTTGATGAATATCATCGCAAAAGCCATCAGGCACAATTTCAGAAACGGACGAATGTGCCGCTGTATAGCATAACGTAAACCGTGCTTAAAGCACACCCTTAAGAACAAAACAAAAACAAGAATTTGACAGGCTATAAGCCGATTAAAAGAAAGAGGTATTTACAATGAGCTATACATACGATAACAACTACAGATTTGAGACAATCCAGCTTCACGCAGGACAGGAAACTCCCGACCCCGCATCAGACGCAAGAGCAGTTCCGATATATCAGACAACATCATACGTTTTCAAGAACAGCGCACACGCTGCCGCACGTTTCGGTCTTGCTGACGCAGGCAATATCTACGGCAGACTTACAAACTCAACACAGGGCGCTTTTGAAACAAGAATCGCCGCTCTTGAGGGCGGTGTTGCCGCACTCGCTACAGCATCGGGCGCAGCCGCTATAACTTACGCTATTCAGGCTCTCGCTTACGCAGGTGAGCATATCGTAGCACAGAAGACTATCTACGGCGGCAGCTACAACCTGCTTGCGCATACGCTTCCCCAGTACGGCATCAGCACTACATTTGTAGACGCACATAACCTTGAAGAAGTTGAAAACGCAATTCAGGATAACACAAAGGCTATCTACCTTGAAACGCTCGGCAACCCCAACAGCGACATCCCCGACATTGACGCTATCGCAGAGATAGCTCACAAGCACGGACTTCCGCTTATAATAGACAATACATTCGGTACTCCTTACCTTATCCGTCCTATTGAGCGCGGCGCAGACGTTGTTGTACACTCGGCTACAAAGTTCATCGGCGGTCACGGAACAACGCTCGGCGGTGTTATTGTTGACTCCGGCAAGTTCGACTGGAAGAAGAGCGGTAAGTACGCTCCCATCGCAGAGCCTAACCCCAGCTATCACGGCGTATCATTTGTAGACTGCTGCAGGTCCTGCCGCATTCGTTACATATATAAGAGCAATTCTTCTGCGTGATACAGGCGCTACAATTTCACCGTTCAACGCATTCCTTCTCTTACAGGGCACAGAAACACTCTCATTAAGACTTGACCGTCATATCGAGAACACAAAGAAGGTAGTAGAATTCCTTGCTAATCACCCCAAGGTTGAAAAAGGTAAATCACCCCTCACTGCCCGACCACCCCGACCACGCACTTTATACAAAGTATTTCAAAAAAACGGCGGTGCGTCTATCTTCACATTCAACATCAAGGGCGGACAGGAAGAAGCTCACAAGTTCATTGACAGCTTACAGATATTCTCTCTGCTCGCAAACGTTGCAGATGTAAAGAGCCTTGTAATTCACCCCGCTACAACAACTCACTCACAGCTGACAGATGAGGAGCTGGCAGACCAGGGTATAGGCAGAAATACTATCCGTCTTTCAATCGGTACAGAGCATATCGACGACATCATCGCCGATCTCTCGCAGGCATTTGATAAAAGTATGATCGTGTGCCGAAGCGGCACAGCAAATTCCGCTTTTTGATACCTTTTCAACTATGCCTGACATAATGAAAGAGTGGAATTTTAAACGAATTATTTTGTTTTGAAAGAATCGTTCCTCCCTAAATTGACCTTTCAATTCAGTAAAAACAGTCACAGCCATAAATTATGTGTGATATTCCGAATAACGAGCCGACAGTTAAAATGCTGTCGGCTTTCGTTGAATTCAGAAAGGATTAAAATGAACAATAAGGCAGTAATCGCAATGAGCGGCGGCGTTGATTCAAGCGTAGCGGCTTACCTTATGAAACAGCGTGGATTTGATTGCATCGGCGTTACGATGAAATTATTCGCAAACGAGGATATAGGCATTTCAAGAGAGCATAGCTGTTGTTCGCTTGACGATGTAGAGGACGCAAGGAGCGTTGCTTACTCGCTTGATATGCCGTATTACGTTTTCAATTTCTCCGACAGATTTGAAACCGATGTGATTGACCGCTTCATACACGCTTATGAGAACGGCATAACTCCGAACCCTTGCATAGATTGCAACAGGTATCTCAAGTTTGACAAGCTGTATATGAGAGCAAAAGAGCTTGACCGTGACTATGTGGTAACAGGTCACTATGCAAGGGTAGAAAAAGGACGAAAACGGCAGATTTCTGCTGAAAAAAGCCCTTGACAATACCAAAGATCAGAGCTATGTTCTCTACTGTCTTACACAGGAGCAATTAAGCCATACGATATTTCCGCTCGGTGAGATGAGAAAATCGCAGGCGAGAGAGATTGCCGAATCGCAGGGATTTATAAATGCCCGTAAAGCCGACAGTCAGGATATATGCTTTGTACAAAACGGTAGCTATGCCGACTTTATAGAGCAGTACACAGGCAAGAATTACCCGGACGGCGATTTTCTCGATACAAACGGCAACATTATCGGTCGACACAAAGGGCGTTATCCGCTATACCGTGGGTCAGCGTAAGGGGCTTGGCATTTCTGCTCCCCGAACCGCTTTATGTAAAGGCAGTAAACCGTGTAAGCAACACTGTAACGCTGTCATATAACGACGGGCTGTACAGCAGTATTGTAAAGGCAGGAGATATAAATCTTATCTCCGTCCCCGAAATAAAGGGCGAGATGCGTGTTAAAGCCAAAGTCCGCTACCGCCACACAGAGCAGTGGGCGACCGTAACGCAAAACGGCGATACAATAACGGCGGTTTTCGATGAGCCGCAAAGGGCTGTCACCTGCGGTCAGGCACTGGTGCTGTATGACGGGGATACTGTGGTTGGCGGTGGGACTATAATTGAGGTGGAATAATATTCGGAGTTTTCATAAAGGCAAAAAACGGTCTGAGAACCTTTTTATCTCTCAGGCCGTTTTAATATAAAGCGACAAATAAAATGCTTGTTAACGCATGAAAAATATGTTATAATAACCTCAGACATAAAATCCGCATAAAGTGGATTTTACCGTGCAAAAGCACGGCTTGCGGTACACCGCCTGTCTGAGAACATTGAAACACGATTTTATTTTGCCTGATAGGCAAAATTTGCGGCATTTGTCGCTATGTGCCTTGATGACACATTAAAATCGTGTTATAATAAAATCAGAAATTCAGATGTTACATTTCTACATAAGCAGGTAAAAAAAGATGAACGAACTGACGCTTGAACAAATAATATCATTAGCAACAAATACAGCTAATATCGTTATGTCTGCACACGCAAACAAGCAGTGCCTGAAAAGAGAGATAAATGCAGAGGAAATCCTTGAAATTTTACTGAAAGGATCAATAATAGAACAATATCCAACGGACTTTCCTTTTCCGAGCTGTCTTATGCTGGGTTTTACGAGTAAACACAAACCTATGCATGTTTGCTGTGCAATAGGCGATAATAAATTATGGATTATTACAGCTTATTATCCAACAGAAGAAAAATGGGGAAAGCGACTACAAAACAAGAAAAGGCGGTAAGAAACAATGACTTGTTTATTTTGCAAAGGCGATATGGTAAACAGCACAACAACATTCACAGCGGAGCTTGAACACGGTATAGTTATTGTAAAAAATGTGCCGTGCTTTAAATGTGATCAATGCGGTGAAGAATCGTTCCCGTTTGAAGTCACAGTCCGACTTGAAAAAATCATTGACAGATGTAAAGATGCGCTTACCGAAATAGCAGTAGTTAATTATTCGGCGGCGTAAACCGGCAAAAACTATATAACAAAAACGGTCTGAGAACCTTTATTTCTCAGACCGTTTAATGTTTCGTATAAAAAATAAATCTGCATAAACGTCAATAGGGTGCGTTGTAAGCGCCCGCCGGTAACGCTACTTCCGCAAATCACCAACCGTCAGAACGGCGAATTGTCAACACCGACACGGTGCTCCATCTGGGTTTCACGGACGAACATTCCCATCTTTTCGTAAAAATGACGTGCGCTGTCGTTACCCTCCCCAGACGTTCAGAGTAACTGTGTAACAACCTGTCTGCTTTGCAAAATCCATTACATAGTCAAAAAGCGTAGTTCCTATATGCCGACCCCTTGCGTTGCTGTCAACACATAAGTCATCTATATACAGCGTTTTAATATCTGTCATATTTGTTGCAAAAAGCAGGCTCTTTGAGTATACAGAACGCATATCCCTGCACCGTGTCGCAGTCATCTACAGCCACAAATACAGGTGTCTTTTTCATCAGCGAATATATCCGACAGCTGATTTTCCGTGTACTTTGTCGTACCGTGTATAAATAAGTCGGGTCTTAAATCGGCGTGAAGCTCCAGTACCTGAGCGAGCAGCTCCGTAACACGCTTAATATCCTTGTCCTGCGCTCTTCTTACTCTTATCATCTTATGCCTTTACTATCTTGCAGTAGCTCTTTTTTACCCTTCTTGATTACGGCAAATTCGCCTATCTCTATCATAGCCGCAGGGTCAGTCACCTTTTCATCGTTTACGCTGATACCGCCGCCTGTTACGTTTGTTCTTGCCTCTCTCTTTGACGGGCAGAGCTTTGATGCAACAAGAGCGTCAAGAATACCGATCTTACCGTCGTTTACAAGTTCGGCAGGCATAACCGCAGTAGGCATATCGCCGCTGACACCCTTACCGCCGAACAGTTCCTTTGCGGCTGCTAAAGCCTTTTCACCTTCTTCCTCGCCGTGTACCAGCTTAGTAAGTTCGTAAGCGAGTATTTCCTTAGCCTTGTTGAGCTGTGCGCCCTCCCAGCTTTCCATCTCTCTTATCTGTTCAAGCGGCAGGAATGTAAGCATCTTTATGCACTTCATAACATCTGCGTCAGCAACATTTCTCCAGTACTGGAAGAACTCGTACGGGCTTGTTTTTTCGGGGTCCAGCCATACTGCATCCTTTTTCGGTCTTACCCATCTTCTTGCCCTCTGAATTTAAGAGCAGGGTAATGGTCATTGCGTGTGCGTCCTTGCCAAGCTTCTTTTCTGATAAGCTCCGTACCGCCGAGCATATTGCTCCACTGGTCGTCACCGCCGAACTGCATATTACAGCCGTAATCCTTGTACAGCTTGTAGAAGTCGTAGCTCTGCATTATCATATAGTTGAATTCGAGGAACGAAAGACCTCTTTCCATTCTCTGCTTGTAGCACTCAGCGCTCAGCATCTTGTTTACCGAGAAGCAAGCCCCCACCTCACGCAGTACGTCCACATAGTTAAGGTTCAACAGCCAGTCCGCATTGTTTACAAGCAGTGCCTTGCCGTCCGAGAAATCTATAAAACGGCTCATCTGCTTTTTGAAGCAGGCAATATTATGCTCAATATCTTCCTTTGTGAGCATCTTTCTCATATCCGTCTTGCCGGAGGGGTCGCCTATCATACCCGTACCGCCGCCGAGAAGCGCAATAGGCTTGTTTCCTGCCATCTGTAAACGCTTCATTAGGCACAGTGCCATAAAGTGACCGACGTGCAGAGAGTCGGCTAGGTCGTCGGGTCAAAGCCTATGTAGAACGTAGCCTTGCCCTCATTTATCATCTTGCTTATCTCTTCCTCATTTGTAACCTGAGCGATAAGCCCTCTTTCAATAAGTTCTTCGTAAAGTGTCATTTTCTTCTTCCTTTCGGTTTATTTTATTATTTTTCAAGACAAACGTCTGTGTGTCCGTTTGCAATATCATGCTGTCATCTGATAGGAGCATTGTTTACCCATTTGCACTAATTCTCGGCTTATGAACGCTCTGTTTGTTTTGCGTCCTGCAAAACTCTGGGCGTTCAATATCGGGCATCCTTGCCCGTCCCTTGCCAAAGGTGAGCTAAATGTGATAGTTCTTCGCCCAAATTTTCAACAAGCCTCAAATTGATCCTGCACCATCGCTAAACCCCGACCGTCCCGCTATCCCGCAAAAATCCGCAACGTTATCAAAGGTCGGAACAATCCGTCTACATTTCCGTCCGCCGTCAACGCAACTAAAGCCTATATCCATCTTTTTAAAAGGCGAATTTGAGGCGGCTCACAGCCGCAAGGTCGGTACAGTCAGCGGCGACACGCCACAAAACCTGCATAGCACCATTGCTAAACACCGACCGTTTCACTATCCTACGAAAATCCGCAACATTATCAAAGGTCGGAATTTGCTGCGCCCCACGGGCGCTTACAGTTGTTCGGCTAAGCTGTAGATGAGCTTTTCTGTCTTTTCCCAACCAAGGCACGGGTCGGTTATCGACTTGCCGTAAACCGCATCGTCTGTGCTCTGGCTTCCGTCCTCGATGTAGCTTTCAATCATAAGACCCCTTTACAAAGCCCTCAAGATCCTTGCTGTGACGACGGCTGTGGAGAATCTCGTTTGCTATTCTTACCTGCTCAAGATACTTCTTACCTGAATTTGAGTGATTGGTGTCAACTATGACTGCCTTGTTCTGAAGGTCCTGCTTGCAGTAAAGCTCATAGAGCAGTGACAGATCCTCATAGTGATAATTCGGTATGGTTTCACCGTGCTTGTTTACAGCACCACGCAGGATAGCGTGTGCAAGCGGATTTCCGCTTGTGTGCGTTTCCCAGCCTCTGTATATAAAAGTATGGCTTGCCTGCGCCGCACGGATAGAATTGAGCATTACCGACATAGTTCCGCTCGTGGGATTCTTCATTCCTACAGGAATATCAAGTCCGCTTGCGGTAAGCCTGTGCTGCTGATCCTCTACAGAGCGTGCGCCGACCGCAACATAAGACAGAAGGTCGGACAGATAGCGGTCATTTTCCGGGTACAGCATTTCATCCGCACAGGTAAAGCCGGTCTGCTCTATGGCGTGAAGATGAAGCTGTCTTACCTTGATAAGTCCTTCGAGCATATCCTCGTGCTTTTTGTGGGGTCGGGCTGATGTATCATACCCTTATATCCTTCTCCTGTGGTACGGGGCTTGTTCGTGTAAATTCTCGGTATAATCAGTATCTTGTCCTTTACCTGCTCCTGAACGGGTACAAGCCTTGAAAATATAATCAATGACCGGCTCTTCCTTGTCGGCGGAGCAAGGTCCTATTATCAGCAGAAACTTATTGCTCTTTCCCGTGAATACATCGGCTATTTCCTTATCCCTCTGCGCCTTTATTCCCTTTACCTTTTCGCTTGCAGGATACTTTTTCTTGATCTCTTCAGGATCGGGCAGACGTACCAGTAGATCCATGCTCATTGTCTTTCGACCTCCAAAAAATAAATTTTGGTCTTAATCTTACGGGTGGAAAATAAAAAGCCCTCCGTGCAAAAATGCACAGAGGGCGAATTATCGCGGTACCACCTCAGTTTATCCGTGCGTTTAGACCATTTCACACGAACCTCAAAAGCTATAACGTAGCTACCGTTCCCGAAGGACAGCTCAGGGGGTGTATCTTCACATTAAAACGTCTGCCGTTTCACACCGACCAACGACTCTCTGAAAGCACGTTTCACGCTACTTTTTCCCTTCAAAGCCTTTAATATATCGCTTTAAACCGATTGTAGCATATCCTTGCTGTTTTGTCAAGAGAAAATTTCGTTTAATCATTTCCGTTTTGGAAAAAAAATGTGAAACCTGAACTCATTTTCTTTGGAATTTTGTGAAATCAGAGCTGTTTTTCTTCGGAATTTTGTGAAATTATTTCTTGATATTTCAAGAAAAATGTGTTACAATAAATTACAGGTGATAATATGTCTTTACTTAAAAAGAAAAATAGACGGCTTTCTCGAAGAATGGAAGAGCGACCCCGAAAGACTTCCGCTCATTGTAAAAGGTGCCCGTCAGATAGGGAAAACCGAATCAATACGTTACTTTGCAAAAAAAGAATTATAAAAACTTTATTGAAATCAACTTTGTCCTTAATAAAGAATATTGTGATATATTCAACGATGGTTTTTCCCCCGACAACATAATTAAAAATATATCTCTCAGAAATCCCGGACTTGAATTTTCAGAAGGGGATACTCTTATATTTTTCGACGAACTTCAGGCATGCCCCCCCTAACTGTGCCACCAGTCTTAAATTTTTCAAACAGGACGGACGGTATGATGTTATCTGTTCCGGCTCGCTTATGGGTATCAATTATAAGCAGATAGAATCCAACAGCGTTGGATATAAAGAAGATTATGAGATGTACTCAATGGATTTTGAAGATTTTCTGTGGGCAAAGGGATATAAACAAGAACAAATTGATGCATTATATAAGCACATGCTTGAACTTAAACCGTTTTCCGAAACGGAAATGCGTGTGATGCTCGAAAACTTCAATGAATATATGATAATCGGCGGCATGCCTGCAATAGTAAATTCCTTTGTTACAAAGAAAAACTACAGCGGAACTCTCAAAATGCAAAAACAGATACTTCTCGATTATGAAGAAGATATTACAAAAAGTACGCAACCGGACTCGACCAAGGAAAGATACTCAATATATATCGTAAGATACCCGTATTTCTCGGTTGTGAAAACAAAAAGTTCCAGATATCAAAGGTAGCACGAAAATGCAAGAAACAGGGATTATATAGGAACTGTCGATTGGCTAAGTAATGCAGGAATAGTGAATATATGTCATTGCATGGATATACCTTGCCTACCGCTGAAAGGCAATTACAATCCCGACAACTATAAGCTGTATTTCTCAGATACAGGCTTGCTTGTAGGCTCACTTGATGAAGAAGTACAGGATGATCTGAGAGCAAACAAGAACTTCAACACATATAAAGGTGCACTATACGAAAACATTGTAGCAGATATGCTTGTAAAATCAGGCTATGACCTTTACTTTTTCAGAAATGAAAAAAGTACAATAGAAATGGATTTCTTTGTTCGTGATAAAGACTCTCTTATTCGGTTGAAGTGAAAGCAAATGATAACAGCACTCCATCGCTTAACAAGCTTATTAACAGTGAAAAATACCCCGATATAAAGTACGGTATAAAACTCAATCGTGGAAACATCGGCTTTAACGGCAAATTTTACACTTTCCCTTACTTTGTGAGCTTTTCTTCTTAAAAAGTGGCTTAAAAGAAAAAAACTGATATAAGTTTATTCACGGCTGATACAACAATGATTTGCCGTAGATTCCTGAATTATCAAACTTTTTCCGTAACACAAAAACCGCCGTCCTCACCGACAGCGGTTTTCTCATATAAAAACTTAAAAATCAAACTATTAAATACGCAGCAGCCCATTGCCGCCCGCCGATAACGTAACCTCCGCAAATTGCCAACCGTCAGAACGGCGAATTTGAAGCGGCTCACAGCCGCCGCCGCAAAAAAGCGATCACAGCACCTCGCTATGACCGCCACATATTAAATTATCACTTTGTGTAGCCCCGCCGTTCCACCATCTTCAGCAAATTGCCATCATTTCCAAAGGCGGAATTGTCAGCGGCGACTCGCCGCTTAGTTCATGTATTCGCCGTTGTATTCGAGGAGCGTTACACTGTCAACACCGTCGATAGCCTTAAATCTTGAAAGCTGTGTTGTGTCATTATTTGCAGTCTTTATCTCAATAGTCAGTTCGACACGGTTGTTTATCTGCGTCTTGTTCTTCAGCTTGTACTTGAGCGTTCCGAGAAGTGCGTTGACATTGCTCTCAGCGTCCGTACCATAGCGTACAACAAGAAGATAGCAACGGCGTTCCTTCTTCACCATAGTAAGAATTATGTACAGTGCCGCAACAAAAAACAGTACCTATTATTGCAACAAAGTAAAGTCCTGCGCCTGCCGTGATACCTGCGCCTACTCCCCAGAATAAGAAGCCCACATCGAGCGGATCCTTTATTGCTGAGCGGAATCGCACGATAGACAACGCACCGACCATACCGAGCGACAGTACAAGGTTTGCACTGATAGTCATTATGATAAACGCCGTAACCACCGTAATAAGCAGTACAAGTATGTTGAAATTGTCGCTGTAGACAACCCCTCTGTAGAACATACGGTAAACAAGATAAATTATCGCTCCGCACAGTGTAGCTGTGAGCAGTGCGAGCAGTATTCTTGGCAGTGACAGACTCTCAAGCTGTGCCGTAATATCAAAGCTCTGTCCTATAAGGGATAATAAGTCGTCCCCGTGCTTTTCCGCAAGTGCGGTCAGATGTTGTAACATTTTTAATTTTCCTCCGATCAGTTTTCCATGTTGCTGTTTATGTCCGCATTTTTTAAGGCTTGTCAGCTTGTCATGGCACAATATAAATTTAGATACCGAGTCCTGCCTCAGTTCGATACCGCCGAGCAGATCCATTAGATAAGACGGCAGATAATCGTCATACTTTATCTCTATAACCGCCGTGAAGTCCTCAACAGGCAGGTATCTGACGCTTTGCGACAGCATATCATCCGAAAAAGCTCCCGCTTTGAATCCGCTGTCAATGGTGAATCGCACATTGCCCTCGATTTATAAACGCCTGCCTCTTATAATCCACTATAACAGACGGGCGGAGCAGAGCCAGCGAATTGCTGTAAGATGCGTCCTCAAGGATAGTCCCCTCATATTCGCCGCTCCATACAAAAGAATAATCTCCTCTTAATATAGAGTAATACTGCTCCGGGCTTATCCATATCCCACGCTTTGACGTCATATCCCTGTCCTTGTACTTGCATTCAAAATGCAGCAGCTTGTCCGACAGGTCATAGGTTCTTATACGGTATTTCTTACGGGTATCCGCACCTATCAGCTTATCGTTATAAGCCGTCCGGTACACATCGTCAAGATATACGCTCGTTATGCGATAACAACCGTTCTCTCCGTGTGCGTCGGGCGTCATAACCGCAGAGAAACGCTCCCTCAGTATTTCACACTGTGCCGCTGTCGCAGGAAACTTGTATTCGTGCCGCAATGCACGCTCTCTGTATATCATTACGTCCCTCCCCGCAATCAAAATCGTATAATCGCATTCATCTTAAATAAACGCAGTATCAGTATAGCATATCCGCCCGTAAATTTCAACATATTTTTCTCATATTCAGTCTTATTTTTTGTTGTAATTTTATGTAATGTAAAATCAGCTGCCGGGTTTTCATAAAATCGCTTTACCTATTGAAATGGTAATTGTAAAATTTCATTCGGAGTTTTTCACCGCCTGTTAAAAAATAGTTTTTCTTCTTATTAACATCCGTACAAGCTCATTTTAAGCGGAGTTATTCACATATTCAACGGAGTTTTCAACTAAAAAACAAAAAAATGACCAAAGAGCAGTTGAAAACGCTTAATTTTCAACATTTTCAACCGTCACACCTGTTGAAAAGTGGGTAAAATCGGTTCATTATACCCTTTGTAAACAGCTTACAGCTTATGTAGACTTGTTACAATATACACGCTGACAACATGATAACTCTCTGTTTTTTCGAAAATAAAAACAATTATCGTTTATTTTCCTTTTTATGCCACCATATAACATTATTTGTAAATCACGTTTTTCAATTTCAACCGCACACGGAAAATCGTATTTTTAGTTTTTATCGGAAGTTTAAACAGTTTCAACGGCAGTTTTCAACAGTTTCTGACCGATTTTCACAAGACAAGTTGAAAACACGGTAGTTTTCCACACTTTTCTGTTGAAAACTAATATCCGTAGCGTATAATTTAACATATTTTTCCTATAATACATTTTTGTAATCTTTGAAATGTTGAAAAAGGAGCGAATATAATTGGTAAAAGCGGTTAACAAACTGGTGCTTGAAATAAACAACACCGAAAACGAGTATTTTGAAAAAGGCAATTTTTTTCATCCGCCCGAAAATGTCGTGCAACAGCAAGCTGAGAAGCCGGGCACAGCTTTACCTTAACAAAATAAGCCTTGAAAAACGGGAAAAATCCCGCAGTAACGGCAAGCCCATATATAATAGGTATAACTGCCGGCATTTCGGCGGCGCTCATAATTTCACTTCGTACTGCTTTTTGCAGGCATTATATGACCGCCTCCCCGTGCTGATATTTTATGTAAAGTTATTGTAAAACTGGTCACCTGATTCTTTTTTCTGTTGACTAGCAAAAAAATGTTATAAATACTCTATATTATAGGTTTTAATTACAACATATAGAAAAAGAGCAATGAGGTGAAATGTGTGCAGTAAAACAACGGTTCGGTAACTTCGCGAAGCATAGTAATGCTGTTGTTTT
>VOFJ01000752.1_pt1 | contig 36559 bp, 70 predicted proteins | sample 5384081 | NCBI WGS metagenome assembly VOFJ01 (sample SAMN12384729, study PRJNA508395) | human gut metagenome | isolation source: healthy gut I | host: Homo sapiens
GAAGTTACGTATTGCTTTGAAGAACTGACGCAGACTGCGCCCGTACCTTGTTACCGATGATTGCAGTTTGAACTGACCGACGCCCGCTGACGCAGGGCGACCATGCAAACCTGAAGATCACCACCTGGAGAGATCGTTCTTGCCCGGCACAGAGGAAGGAAACGGAAATGCGTATTGGACACGGCTATGATGTACATCGTTTGGTAGAGCAGCGCAAGCTGATCCTTGGCGGGGTGGAGATCCCCTTTGAAAAAGGTCTGCTGGGGCATTCGGATGCGGACGTGCTGACCCATGCGGTGATGGATGCTGTGCTGGCGCTGCGGCGCTGGGGGATATCGGGCCAGCATTTCCCGGACAATGACCCGGAGTACGCCGGTGCCGACAGCCTGAAGCTGGCCTCGCCGCGTGGCGCAGATCCTCAAGGAGCATGGCTGGCGCATTGAGAACATCGATGCCACCCTGCTGTGCCAGCGCCCTGCTTGCACCCCATATCCCGGCCATGCGTGCCAATCTGGCGGCGGCTTTCGGCCTGCCGGTAGAGGCGCGGTAAGCGTAAAGGCCACCACAGAGGAGCATCTGGGCTTTACTGGCGAGGGGCTGGGGCTGCCCACGCTGTCGCCCTGATCGAAGCTGTGGGGCAATACACGCATGACACCGAATGCGATCATCGCCAATTTTCAGACCTTCAAGATCGTTGATCTGCTGGATATCATCATCGCGTTCCTGATAGTTACGTACTGCTCATTGAGGTTCGATTCTTTACATGGTATAATTTATGAAATACAGTTTGACAAATTGAAATTTGAGAGGTCAAAAATGCAGACGATTCAGTTAAAAGCAATGACAAGAGAGCTATGTCACGAACTATACAGGCACTGGACGAATGATGCGTCCATCTATATGGACATGCGCTTATTCCGGCCCTATGTTTATGACGAAGCTGCGGTAAATCGATATTTTGACATGAAGGGGCAGGACGCTTCACGCAGACTGTTTGCGATCATGCTTGGGGATAAGGTGATCGGGGAATTGCAATTGAAGCAGATCGACCATGATAAAAAAGAATGTTCCCTGAGTATCCATATGCAAAACGACGCGATGAAGGGAAAGGGATACGGGACGCAGGCAGAACGTTTGGCGGTAAAAACCGCCTTTGACGAGCTGGGAATGGCTGCGGTAAACGCAGATACCATTAGGAAAAACACCCGGAGTCAGCATGTGCTGGAAAAGGTAGGCTTTCGCTTTGTCGGAGAAGATGAAACATTCAAATACTACCGTATCGAGCAGTAAATTTGGACAAATTTGGGTTTTCACATTCTATACGCACCTGCATACCTATATTCCATTTGTAAAAGTGGGTACGGGCTTCTGCCCGATTTGAGGCATTTGGCAGGGAGCCGGTGGACCGGCGACTAGCCAAATGCGATGCTGGCTCCTTCGTCGGCACAAGCTCCATATCCTTCGCTTCCGCGCAGAGCGCGAAAGCTCATCCATTCCGCTGCGCCTCCTCTCAAAATCGCAATCGCGTTGCTGGATTGCGATTTTGTGTTTTTTGCGCACGTCGGCGCAACGTTGGCTTTTCCCGTTGCGCCGCGCACACACTCGCTGTCGGGGCAGAAAGCCGCACACAGCGGCGACACGCGGCTCACGGTGCGCTCCGGGCGTTCGACACACCCGCAGGGTCGATCGTGCCGATCTTTTTCACGGGCGGAAAATCGGCACTATCGGCACGCTTGAGGGAAATCCACCGTTTGCCATTGCTGCGGTATGTCTCTGCTAAAATCCCGTTTTCTCTTAGAGCCGCAACGCTTTCCCGCACCAGCCGGGTGATCTTTTTGGCGTGATACCAAGGCTGCCGTCAGGGTCGATCTTTGCAGACAGTGCCGATGGCGAACCGAGATATGTCAGAATCGGCACGGAGCAATTCAAAGAGAAGTTTTGTGAGTTGAAGCGTCGAAATCTTAGAAGCACTGCTGCAAGATTTGCTGTCCTCAAGCAGTTTCCAGACGTGATCTTCCTCGCCAAATTCGAGTTTTAATGTGCGATCTGCGATGTCGCGCCCCGTGCAATGCAGGGAGGCAATGTTGGCAAGACGAGAATTTTTCTGCAGAACGAAGGTCGAATCAGCCGCACCGCTTAAACCCGTCGAGCCGGAGATCATGTTCATCGGATCGTCATCGTGGAGCTTCCGCAGATGATGAATAATAGGATTGCAATGTGCTGCCTGTCTGCAAGCCGTTTCAGAAGCCCGATGTCCTGATAGTCATTTGCGTACAAATTGCTGTCGCTGCCAGTGCCTCGAACGCGCTGCAACGTATCAATGACAACGAGTTTTGTGTCAGGATGCTCTGTCAAGAACTGCTCGATCTGCTGTTCCAGCCCGTGCTTGAGCGTGTCAGCCATGATCGCAAAGTGCAGCGTCGGCGGTGCATCTTCCGTCAGGTCAAAGAGTCGCGTCTGGATACGCTGGAACGAATCTTCAAGACTGAGATACAGCGCTTCTCCCTGCGTTGTTGCAAAATTCCAGAGTGCCTGTCCCTGCGCGACGCATGCACAAGCAAAGCCACAAGGCCAGCCAAGACTTGCCGATTTTTCGGTGCGCCCGCGAGGATGTGCAAGCCCTCCGGGAGCAGTTCGTCTACCAGAAAATGCGTCGGTTCGTATGTCCTGTTTTGCAAGTCTTCCGCTGTGATGGTTTCCAGTTTGGTCATTTTTTTCACTTCATTTCGATTTTATTTATTATAGATGCATTCTCTACAAAGGAGGCGCACGCGCATGGGAGTTTTGGGAAAAGATTTATTGGATTTTCATCGGCCGCGCACCAATACGAAGGTGGAGTTCGGCGCGTCCGGCTATTGGGTAGAATCCAATCCGGCGATGCAGCCCTACGGCGCTGTACTGACGGAAATTCTGAAGCTTGACGCTGCGCCGTTTCAAGAATTATTGGATCAATATCGGAAGACCGTTGCAGAAAACAATGCAGAGCAGGCAGCGCGGGCGTTTCAGGCTGTGACAAATGGATTTGCATCTTTACCGCTTTATCGCCTGTATTGGAATGACGTTCAGCTGTTTGCAAGCATGGATGTGAGCAAATTATTTGTTGGAGAAGCGCACGAAGCGTTCTGCGAATATGTGATGCAGGACGATACACTGCCGCGGTTCATGCAGGAGCAGCTGGACGCTATCCGGCTGATTCAGGAGCGCTATGCGTGGTTTCTGGACAGTCTCTTTGCAGGCAAGCCGTTTGAAAAGAAAAGGGCCAGAGAAAGACTTCTCTGGCCCAGCAGATCGAGAAAAAAGGCTTGGAGCCGTTCGTCAGCGGCGTCAGCCTTGGCGCAGATTCGAAGGTGGACGCGCCGAAGGTAAACGCGCAATTCTGCATCCGTGTCACTGGGCGCGAGGCGGAGGTGGTCGAAAAAATGTACTTTGACCGGCTGCTGGATTTTTGTCTATGTGGAGTTTATGAAAGGACTGCAAAGGGATTTGTGCCGAAGCGCTGCGCCAACTGTGGTCGCTGGTTTTGCAGGCGCCGGGGGCGACCTATGCTTATTTGCACCGGTCCTGCGCCGGAAGACCCAGGTACCCAGGGGAGGGGCGTGAAGAACTGTACAAACATATGGAGCGTATCCGAAAGAGCGGCAACACCGTCATCTTTATTTCCCACGATCTCCCGGAGATCATTGAGAAATCCGATACAATCACCATTCTCCGTGATGGTGTATACATTGATACCGTAAAGAGTAAAGATGTCAACGAAAATGATTTAAAGAAACTCATGGTTGGACGTGAAGTAACGGGCGATTACTACCGCAGCGATTACGGGGAGAAAGTTTCCGATGAAGTCGTACTTTCGGTAAAGGATGTAACCGTTCCGGGATTGATCGAGAATGTAAGTTTTGATCTGCACAAAGGTGAGATCCTTGGATTTGGTGGACTTTCCGAGTCTGGTATGCATGAGATCGGTAAAGCAATCTTTGGTGCATCCTATGAACAGGGAAGGAACCGTAGAGCTGGCAGATGGAACCCAGATCAACGATATTCCGACCGCAATCAAACACAGCATTGCATATACATCGAAGGATCGTGATAACGAGTCGGTTGTGTTAAATCAGAGCATTGGAGATAACATTTGTCTCCCGTCACTGGATGAACTGTCCGGACCGGCACATCTGATCAGCGATAAGAAGAAAAAAAAGATTTTGCAAACAAATTTGCAAAGCAGATGTCCGTTAAGATGGTCGATGTCAACCAGTTCGTTTCCAACCTGTCCGGTGGAAATAAGCAGAAAGTCGTTCTGGCAAGATGGATCGGAAAAGATTCCGATATCGTTGTACTCGACAGCCCGACACGAGGCATTGATATCAAGGTAAAGCAGGATATTTACCAGTTGATGAATGATATGAGAAAAAATGGAAAATCCATTATCATGATCTCCGAGGAATTGATGGAGCTGATCGGTATGTGTGACCGCATCATGATCATGAAAGACGGGCAAGATCAGCGGAGAACTTGAGCGTGACCAGAACCTTGATGAAAATGGTCTGATTACGATGATGGTATAAGGAGGCAGCTATGGGAAGTCAAGCAAGTGTAAATACAAACGATAAAGAGCAGCAGCTCAAAAAAAGCATCAAAAATGTCGCGGATCCGTTCACTTCTTCCGATTGTAGGACTGGTGGTTATTTTCCTGTTATTCAATTTCCTGACAGATTTTTCGAATGATGGGTAATATGTCACTGGTACTCTCACAGGTATATGTGACGATGATTTCTGCGATGGGCGTATTTTTCATTATGACAATGGGTGGTCTGGATTTCTCTCAGGGATCTATCCTCGGAATTTCTTCCATTGTGGTATGTATGCTCTCAAAATACAGCATTCCGCTGGCAATTATAGGTGGTATTGCAGCAGGAGCGGCAATCGGTGCGATCAACGGTTACTTCTATGTAAACCGTAAGATCAAATCCTTCATTGTAACGATTTGTACCATGTTCTTATTCCGTGGTTTTATCAAGTATCTGACAACCAATGCTCCGGTAGCAGGATCTGCAAAGCTGATCAATTATGACAGCACAGCATTGAAAGTTATCTGTACAGTTGTTATACTTGCTATTGGATTTATCGCATTCCGTTATACAAAATTCGGAACATATTTAAAAGCGATCGGAGCTGGTGAAAAAGCAGCAATGTTCTCAGGAATCCGTACAGACAGAATGAAATTCTCATGTATGTACTGGCAGGTGCACTGACAGGATTTGCAGCGTTTATCAACGTTATCAAGGTCGGATCTGTTACATCTTCCGGTGGTAACCAGTTAGAGACACAGATCCTGATCGCACTGGTATTAGGTGGTATGCCGATTTCCGGTGGAGCAAAAAGTTCGTTTCGAAAAATATTATTGTCGGATCTTTACTTTACATCGTATTGAACAGTGGATTAACCATGATGGGATTCTCAACACAGATGATGCAGCTGATCCAGGGAGTTGTAGTTCCTGATCTTCGTAGCAGTATTCGCAGACCGTGAGTCTATTCAGGTTATCAAGTAAAAACATAAAAAGGCAAATGGAGAGGCTATGCGTAATACAGAACAGGATAATTTGAAATATCAGAAATTATATCATTGGGCACATACGTTAATCACCAGTGGCGTAATTAAAAATATGGATAAGTTTCCGTCTGAGACCATTCTGCAGAAGAAATTCGGTTATTCCAGGCAGACGGTGCGCACAGCTCTCCAACAGTTAGAGGATGAGGGGCTGATCACCCGGGTACGCGGAAGCGGAACGTACGTGTCTTATGAAGGCAGTACCGAGAACGAATCGCGTCAACGGGTTGGTCTGCTCCTTAGTTATTATTCGGATTATTTATTTTCACAGGTGTACGATGGAATTGAATCGGCACTGAAAGAAAAAGGGTATGGAATTGAAGTCGCGGTAACAAAAACAGACTGAATGATGAGGCGATCTATCTGGAGGGACTGTTGAAAAAGCAATGTTTCCGGATTGATTATCGAAGGTTCCCGGTCGGCATTTCCAAACCCGAATATCCGTTTGTACCGGGAAATACGAAAACAAAATATACCAACACTTTTTATTCATAATCATTATGAAAACCAATTATTTGACAGTGTGGAGATGGAGGATGCCAGAGCTGCATATGAGCTGACAAAAATACTGATTGAGCACGGACACCGCCGGATTGGCGGTATATTCAAATATGATGATATGCAGGGGATCGAGCGTTATAAGGGTTTTATCCAGTGCCTCTCCGATTACGGGGTAAAGTTTGATGACGATTGTGTCCGCTGGTATTCGACCAAAGATATGGATGAAAAACTTGGGAAAAAGGGAATGCTTCATATGTATCGCAGAACAAAAGACTGTACGGCAATGATTGTGTATAATGACGAGGTTGCCGGTTATTATATGGAGTTTCTGGCAGACCGTGGACTTTCCGTTCCGGAGGATGTTTCCGTAGTATCTTTTTTGATGATGCGGAGCTGCAGCAGGAACAGAAAGTGAAATTATTGTCAGCAGTGCATCCGAAGTATCAGCTGGGACGGATTACCGCCAAAAATCTTTTGCGGATGATGGAGGATGAGAACTGGCAGGAAAGAAATTATTCGTATCGTTTTCCGGTGAAGCTAAATGACGGAAATTCCGTGCGGGCGATCGATAGGAGATAAGGATGAAAAAGACATCTGTTTTCTTTAAAAAAATAGAAAGCAGATGTTTTTTTGTTGAAAAAATATGGGATGATTGACAGGAAAGAAGCCATTAGAGTATCATAGGCTTAGCAATGGATCAGGGAGTAGAAAAAAACGTGACAACATTTGAAATGCTGCAGGAACTGCTTGCGCAAAATGAATTTGAACTTTTGTTGCCGGAGGATTATACAGCGAATACAACAGAGCAGGATATCCGGTTGGTTTATCAAATGAATGATACCGTGGAGAGTTTTCTTGTTTTTCGGAAAGCAATCTTCACAGGCACATACAAAAAAAGGATTATGAAGGGAAACTGGATGCCTCTTATGACCGGGATCAGGACCGGTATGTGCTTGGGGTGCGGCAGGGGAGACAGTGTTATTACCCTGTTTTATCAGAAGCTGGAGCTGGAAGTAAATCTATATAACTATGGAGAGATTGCACATTTCTGGGTTCCGCGGTATGAAAATCTGCGTCAGCTGGAATTTCGGATTGCAGTGCTGTGGGACAAGTATACCTATTTGGGGGAAAATTATTGCAGTGAGGGGGAAAAGCATCTGGTTCATCTGGCGGATGTCCCGGCACTTAATTTCTGTTCTTACTGTGCTGCACCGGAACCGTATATGGTGCCACATGAGATGCCGAAAGAGTCTTTCCTGCAGGGACTGGATGTGATGGAGCAGCTGGCAAAGCAGGCGAAAGACTGGCTGCTGGTTGGCTGGATTCGCTTTTATCGCAGACATCCGTCAACAATTGTAACCAGGTGGGTGGTGGCACACTGTCCTGCACCATAGCATTCATTTTGGCTTTGTGAAAACACTTACGGAAACGATCAAAAAAAAGGAGACGGCCATCTATCCGCGACGCCTGTTTGGAAAAAGCGGAGAGGAACGGCTGGCACTGTGCCTGAAAAAAGCAAACGCACGGAAGGAAGAACTGGAAAAAGACGGGCGCATATGTAGAAATTGTGCGGCAGGAGCCATTTACAATTGCAAAAGATCAGCTGGATTTAAAGGTGTATCTGCTGGTCAGCCGCCAGGGGATGGTAAACCAGAAGATTCAGGTGGAGGAAATAGAGTTGTAATTTGGCGGCTATTTTTGTGGCTTATTGTTATCTTTGCCAAAGGTATATCCACGACCAAAGCAGGTTAGGCCGAAACTTACCACTGCTATAAAGTCGACAATACTCATGGCTTAGCCCTCCTTTCCAGCGGATTTCTATGTAATCAGAGAGTAACAATAACGAATAAAAAAGACAATCAGGTTAGAATTTGATTGAAAGACTTTTTCTAAAATGATAGTATAGATACATGGGAAACTAGAGAGCCGGGCGGCTTACCCTCTACTTCGGAGGGGTCAACCCTCCAGACGCAAGAAAGGAGGGCGTTGCCAATGTATATTACATACTCTGATTTGATTCAGACAGGAATATTCATTTGCGCCCTTGTTGGATTGTGTTACACGATTTTCAAGGGAAAACGAAAATAGCCGCCATTACTCGCAATAATGACGGCTGTTGTTAAAACAGATTTTTAATTATTGGGGTAAGCCGCTTCTCTAGCTTTCCCTTTTTTTCTATACATAGAATAACATATCTTTTGAATCTCTGCAAGGAAAAGTGTGAATCGATTCATAATTTGTTACTGTTCACTCAGCACCTGAACACCATGCTGTTCAGGTACACATTTTCCCCTTTTTGCGAAATGAGTTGACTTCATCACACAGGTGTAATATATTGAAGAAAACATATCATTTTCGGAGAGGGGGAATTTTTATGTGGGATGTTACTTGGGATTCTTGTAGTTGGTGCGCTTGGAGGCGTATGTATGGCTGCACTCCGCAATGTGAGCGGGGATGTCGGTGGAGGCATGGGCAGAGATTATATGGAAAAAGAGTGGGGAATTACAGAAAATAAAAAAGAGTAGAAAGACAAGATGGGATTATTAGAACAGATCAAAAAAACCGAATGCAAAAGCATTTACACATAGCGGAAAATTTCATGCGGATGATGTATTTTCATCCGCATTATTGTTGTATCTGAATCCGCAGATTACAATCACAAGAGGAAACCGTGTGCCAGAAGAATATGATGGGATTGTATTTGATATTGGCAGAGGGCGGTATGATCATCACCAGAGAGACAGCCGTGTGCGTGAAAATGGAGTACCGTATGCCGCCTTTGGTCTGCTCTGGGAAGAACTCGGAAGCGGAATCTTAGGGGAAACGTTAGCGCAGCGGTTTGATGAAGAATTTGTGCAGCCGTTGGATAACAATGATAATACCGGAGAAAAGAATGAACTTGCGACACTGATCGGAAACTTTAATCCGGTGTGGGACGCACAAAAAAAAACATACAGAAGGAAGAAGAAAGCATATCTGCTGAGCCTGCGCTGACTGCGGAAGAAAAATCCCGTGGTCTGACCAAAGAATTTCAGCGGGCGGTACAGATGGCAGGAATGATTCTGGAAAATAAATTTGCGCGTTATCGTGCGGATGCACGGGCAGATGCACAGATCGAGGAAGTATTAAGTGCACGGGAAGATCTGACAGATACAAGGATTCTTGTCCTTTCCGAATTTGTTCCGTGTCAGAAACGGCTGAAGGAGACAGATATCGCGTTTGTTATTTTTCCGTCGAATCGTGGCGGATATTGTATCCAGCCACAGAAGAAACCGGATTCCATGAATTACAAATGCAGTTTTCCAAAGCAATGGCTGGGACTGGAAAATGAACAACTGCAAGCGGCTACCGGGCTTGCCAGTGCAGGGTTCTGTCACAAAGGGCGGATTTCTTATGACGGTTGGAGACGAGGCGGATGCCATCAGGGCATGTGAGATCAGTCTGGAAGAATATGAGCAAAAGCCGGTGATTGTGTGTCTGTGGGATGCCGGAGAGACACAGGAGACAAAAAAATTGCGAGAGAGAAGAAACAGAGCAATTGCTCAGGCAGATTCCGGATATGATCGATGCACAGATCTGTCACATGACACTTCCGCTTCTTCCAGATCTGGAAGAACAGGGCGTGTATGCGGAAGTTGCAATGGAAAAAGAAGACTGGAAAACGTATATCAAAGATTTTGTAAAACAAATACTGAGTATAAACCGGAAGCGGTTTATGTTACGGCAGATCTGTTTGCAGCCTATCCGGTGGTGCATGCACTCCGCAAAAAACACGTGCCGGTACTGATGCGCGCAAAGAAGGAAGGAAAGACCCGCATCGTGCGGCTTCCTTCGGGATCGTAGACCAGAAAGAGAGGAAGAACAATGGACGAGTCAGGAAAACCACAAACAGGCAGAACAGAGGGAGAGAATCCGGTGGATCGTATCGATTTTGATTCCCCTTTTGTGTGCACTTCTGTCATTTTGTGTGATTGCAAAATACACCTCATCTCCAACTATGAAGATAAATGCACACGCGATTCAGTCACTGGATGACAAAAAGACAACTGCATTGGAACTGACGGCAGCGGCAACAGCTGCTTCTGCCGCAATTACGCTTATTCCGGGAGATGCCGGTACTCCGATTGCGGATAAACTGGCCGATCTGAGTTCGTATTTTCTGATTGTTGTCTGTGCAATCTATCTTGAAAAAATATCTGGTTACCATTACGGGGCTGGCAGCATTTAAACTGTTGATTCCGATTGGATGTATTTTGTTGTCGCTTTGTTTTGGATTCAAAAAGATCTGGGCAGAACCATTGCCTGTAAGCTGGTTTTGTTTGGGCTGGCTGTTTATCTGGTAGTTCCGGTAAGTGTCAGGGTTGCGGATCTGATTGATGCGACATATGGAGCTTCCATGGAAAATACCATTGCATCAGCAAAACAGGCAACGGATGAGATCAAAGGAGAGGCGGATACACAGAGTCAGGGGAGCAGCAGTTCCGATGACGGTGGGAAAAGTAGTTTCTGGTCGGGACTAGTGGACAAAGTTGAGAATACCGTGACCGGAGCAAAAGTAAATCTGGAAAATACACTGAACCGGTTTATAGAAGCGATTGCGGTAATGCTTGTGACTTCCTGTGTAATACCGATTCTTGTTCTGTTGTTTTTTGTCTGGCTTGTGAAACTGGTACTTGGGGTAAATATTACGTTGCCACAGATCGGAAAAAAAAGAAGAAAGAGGGAAAAAAGAATATGAAATTACTGATGAAACAGCGTGTTTTTTCATGGACGGATACCTATGATGTCTATGATGAGGCGGGAAATAAAAAGTATTTTGTAAAAGCAGAATTGTTTCGGCTGGGGCACCAGATCCATGTATTTGATGTTTCCGGAAATGAAATTGGTATGATCAAGCAGCGTCTTTTTACGCTTCTTCCTTCGTTTGATATTATAATCGGTGGACGTGAATTTGGAAATATTCAAAAGGAATTTACGTTTTTTAAACCGCGTTATGAAATTGATTATAACGGATGGCGTTGTGAGGGAGATTTTCTCTCCTGGGACTATGATGTGTATGCGGGTTGCAGTTCAGTCGTGCATATTTCAAAGGAACTGTTCCACTGGGGAGATACCTATACGATTAATATTTTAAATTCCGAAGATGAGATTCCGGCATTGATGCTTGTCATTGCCATTGATGCAGCGAATTGTACACAGGAAAATAAAAAGTTGGAATAACGAATCGGTCGTTATTCCAGCTTTTTCATTTCTTTCATTTATTTGCAGGCTTTCGGAAGTGAAAAATTTAGTTGCCTTGTTGAAGTTTTTGTATGTAACAGATGTCTTAATCTTGGAGTAGGACATATCGGAATCCGCTACAAGAGAACTAAGATACTCGTTCATGAAGTCTTTCATGTCGATCGTCTGTTTTACCGGATAATAGGTCTTCTTATCAATCCAGAGAGAGATGGTAATCGGAGAAAGAGAACTGTAATCAGAAGATGTTCCCTGTGTGTTATCTCCGTTAAGTCCAAGTTGTGCAAGAAGACCGGCAATATCTTCGCCCTTCAGCCGTGCCTGAATCTGTACGGTTGATTTTCCGTTGACGGTTACGCTGTTTTTGACAATTTTTAAATCCGAATACATATCTGTGGTCTGTACAGAACTGAGCATATCGGAGTAGTCAGACAAATCCAGTGTTGATTTTTCATAGGTTTTGTTATCCGTAGAGGTGTACTGCAACAGTTTGTTGCCTTTTTTTTTTTGTGTAGGAGATTACTTTTTATTTTTGTGTCCTTACCGTTGGAAGGGATTGTCATCGTCATAACGGTTTTGGTTTTCAGCGGACTGGCAAAAGCAATCGTTGTTGACGTGGTTTTGGTGGATGTGGTTTTTCCCTGAACCGACATGTCCATATCCATGTTCATTTTCATCTCATAGGATTTCAATTTTTCTGTGGCTTTCGCCATTTTGTTGATGTACTGCTTGGCAGAAAGGGTTGCTGCCGCTACAGGAGTAGTGCCGGCAAAAGCGCATACTGCCATAACTGCGGTAAGCACAGCTGCCAGAAATTGTTTCTTTAACTTTTTCATAAAAATAAAACCTCCATATTTTTTTATTGATATGGAGGTATCGTATCATCTAAAGATGTTTTTCGTCAATAAGACCTTTTTCCTACATTTGCTTTATTTGGAATCCATTCGTGTCACAATCATGTGAATGATATATGGAACAAGAATCACCGGAATGGCAAGGTAAGCCAGAAAACTGTAAGCTTTTCTGGATCAGTGTCAGAAGCCCGAACTGTGCGATGCCAAAATCAATCAGACAGCAGATCAGTGCGATGATAATCTCACGGGAGGAGATGCGTTTTCTGGTGTTTATGTCCGGAGTTTCTGCTTTTGGTGTCCCATCGGATACATTATTTTTTTGCCGGACAGGGTCCGTTTTTTAAGTCCGTCGGATACACGTTTGACCATGGCGGCAACCATGTTGACGGCTGTGGATACGGCACCGAGGATGATCAGTACGGAAATCAGCGGTGTCATAAATCCTTTTCCAATACCGTTTTGCACCATAAGCAGTGTCGGTACGCTGGTACCCGCCATATCCGGGCTTGTGGAAACGGTCATAATTCCAAGACAGACCATCGTCATCATCAGCGCGTTGATGAGAAAGCCAAGCCCCATGCTTTTGACTGCATCGCCCGGTTTTTTGAATACTTTGGTATGCTGGACAAATACCGCAATGTTTGCCAGCTGGAACGTTCCGTAAAGGAATGCGGAGTAAAAGTGCCTTCCCGAATGGTTGTGTGGATGTTGTCATCTGCTGTGCGGTTGCGCGGATGGCAGACCATCCGTGGATGATATTCGGAATGTATACAATCAGAAGCCCGGCAATGATGCAGATGGAAAGCACGGAGGCTACCCTGGCGCACCAGGTCGGTGCCGAAAAATGGCAACGATAAAGATGAAAATGCCGATGATCAGGGTACACAGCAGATACGGAAGTCCTGTCAGTGTACTTTAATGTTGCACCGCCGGTTGCAAAGGCAACAGCGGGAGCGACACACATGACGCAGATATAGAGCACTTCAAACAGGTTGGAAAAAAACAGGGGCGAATTTTCCGTAAAATGCATTGTTGTACGAGCGGTAATCGTACACTTCGTGTTTCCTGGCAAAGCGCATGCCGTAGGCAAAAAGATACCGTTATAGAGCATGGCAAGTGCAGGCATGATCAGACACCAGATGCCGAACCGTACATAGTAACTGTAAATCTGGGCGCCGGAGGCAAATCCGCCGCCGAAATGCGTGGTGAACCAGACAAAGGCAACACCAAAAATGATGGAATAGGTGCCGGTGCCGGCAGAAGATTTTTTTATTCATTTATCAGTCTGCCTCCCTCCCGTTCTTTCAGCTGATTCATTGCAAGGACCAGCATTTCTTTTGTTACTTTATATGGGTAATGTCTGATATCGGACATTTCCGGGATGTAATTCCATACTTTCCTCCCACTGTTCTTCCGTAATCTCAATCTGTTCCAGGGAGGTCGGAAGCTGCAGCTGTTGGTTTAAGGTATAAATTTTTTCAAATTCTTCGTACTGCTGGTCGACAAGCAGTGCTAACAGAACGCCGAATCCCACGACTTCTCCGTGCAGATGCTTTTCTTCAATGACCGGATAACTGGTCAGCGCATAAAAAATGGCATGTGCCAGTCCGCTGTTATAATCCGGGGTGAAATCTTTCGTCAGGAAAATGGAGGCAATTCCGGTTGTCACGACGATGGCAAGGACAACCTGCTCCACATCGTAGGTACATAATCCTTTTTTATGATCCTCGAGTGCTTTGGCACCGTATTCCAGAAGCGGATTGCGGCACATGACACTTAATGCTACACCAAGGGAGGTGAAATGTTCCAGCTGTTCCCCACGGAAGAGATGGTTGCCTCATAGTATTTGGCATAGGTATCGCCAATGCCCGCCCACATATACTGTGCAGGAGCTTTGGCAATGATTTCCGTGTCGATAAATGCGTGCATGGCAGGCCGTACAAAAAAAAGTTTGGTTTTAAGAATGTGCCGTCCTCGTTGTACATGATGGATACCGAAGTACAGGCTGCACAGTTGGAGGCGATGGTCGGGGAACGTAAAGACCGGCTTATCGTCAGTGATACACAGACATTTTACGGTGTCTAGTGCTTTTCCACCGCCCACACCAAAGACCATATCGGCTTTGTGATAGACGGGAAGCTGTCGCAGTTTTTCCACGGTTTCGTAGGTACAGTCACTGCCGTACCGTTCGACACCGATGATTTCTAAGTTTGTTTTTGCTACATAAGTGCGGATCTTTTCTTCCGCTGCTTTAAGTGCGCGTCTGCCACCGATCAGAAGCACGGGTTTTTCCGTAGGATTCACAGACAGGAACCGATTTTATCGTAGATGTGATCGCCGATGGAATAGCTTGGCAGATGCACTTCGTAATTTTCTAATTTCATAGGTTCTCCTTTATTTTCAATATATACACAGTTTATACCAATTGCCTGTTACTGTTCAATAGACACTTTCAAAGTTTTGCTTCGTTCTGAAATGAAAATGTAAAAAATACACTTGACATACAATGTAAAGTGCACTATACTTCGTGGTGTAAAGCAAACTTGACAAAAATTTCCGTGAGGAGGGGAAGCATGAAAACAAGAATTCAGGATCTGCGCAAGGAGCTGGGAGTGACCCAGAGCGAGCTTGCAGATGCTGTGGATGTGACCAGACAGACGATCATATCCCTGGAGGGAGGCAGATACAAAGCTTCTTTAGTGCTGGCACATAAACTTGCACAGTTTTTTTTCACGTAACCATTGAAGAATTATTTATATTTGATCAGGAGGATGAAAACATATATGAAGGGATTTTGTTTATTTTCAGGAAGTAAAGTGACAAACAATGAGGAATTCCGCAAGCAGTTGCAGGCGAAAAAATAAAGCTTTGTTGGGACTGATTTTGCTTGGCGTAATCAGTGCGGCAGCCGCTTATTATATGGAATTTTTAGGAAAGATGAAAGTGGACGATTATATGCTGGGTGTATATTGTGGGATCGGTGTGGGGCTTATATGTTCTGGAATTGTTTTTTTGATCCGCAATAAGCGTCTGATGAAAGACGAAGAGAAATTAAAGGAAGCAAGACTGCAGGTAACGGACGAGAGAAATATTGAGATTGGGTCGCGTGCGTTAAGGATGGCAGCGTTTGTGCTTCTGATTGTAATGTATTTTGCCTTTCTTTTGGAGGACTGTATGATCCGATGATCAGTAAGCTGATGTCGTGTATGATCTGTCTGTTTCTTATTGTCTATGCAATTGCATGGAGAGTACTGAACAAGCATATGTAGAAATGAGGATATATGAAAACAGAACGAAAGAAAATTTGTCCGGATTATTATGATGAATTCAGCTGCATTGCCGACCAGTGTCCGATTACCTGCTGTCAGGAGTGGAAGATTGCGGTGGATGCGGATACGAACCGCAGATGGAAGAAAGTCCTTCCGCCGGATACGATGCCGGGATGCGCAAAAAGCCAGTCGTTGGATCAGGTATCTGGAGATTCAAAAAAAATTGTGGGGAAAAATCTCAGCACTTATACTTGTATGAAAGATGGAATCCGGGTTATCCGGCTGGACGAGGAGCATCGATGTCCATTTCTTGCCAAAGACAAACTGTGCCGTCTGGTTTTTGGCGTATGGGGATTCGATTCTCTCGGAAACCTGCACGACATTTCCACGGGAAGTGCACCGGTTTGCAGATCATGAAGAAGATACATTGATGCCGGGGTGTCCGGCGGTGATTGATTTGTGGCGGCATAAAGAGATTACGTTTCCATCGGTCGTGCACAGCAATGCAGGCATTTCAAGTGAAAACACGTGGACAAATGTGTCGGAACATACCATGTGTGTGGAAAAAGACGAAAATAAAATGGCGTTTCTGATCCGGGAACATATTCTGGCGTTACTGGGGGATCATACGGTTTCTATCGAGGAGGCTCTGCTGGAAAGTTTTTATATTCTGCTGGAGTTGTATAAAAATCAGCCCGTCACACCGGAACTGGTGGAAGAATATTTTTTCTCCGGAGACGCTGCAGCAACTGCGCACCGCAATCACACAGGCAAAGAGCACAATCTCTTCGCTGGAAACCTGGGAAGAATGCAATGAACTTCTGCAGGATCTGGCGGTCAATTACCGGAAAGAGGGACTGTATGAGAAGTTTTTTGACACCAGTGATTACACAGGCAGAATATTATTCCCAAATTTTCGGAAGGCAGGGGAATCCATGTGGGAGAAGATATGGATGCCACTAAGGGGAAAATGAGGCAGGACAGCTTTGGGATCGGTGGAGACAGTTCCGGAATGCATTTGCATCGTATGAACAGTTGCTTCGTAATTTCCTCAGAAACGAAGTGTTTTCGGATCTGATTTTGCCGGAGAATTTTGAGACGGAACCAGAAGAGGCAGATAATCTGGAGCACATGGTGCTGCAGATGCAGTGGATTGCGATTGCGTATGCGGCAATCCGGCAGAGTCTGTTTTTGAAATGGTGTCTGGATGCAGATGGGATACCGGCAGAGGAGGCACTCGATTATGAGACGGTGCGGGAGTATATGGTGGTGATTTCTCGTATGACCGGGTATGAGGATGAGGATATCCGCGAGTATCTGGAGAATAGTTTTGCGGAACTTATATGGGATTGGGGATATTTTGCATTGATCATTTAAAGTGCTGGTTAACTGCGTGGTCTGGGGTATTTGGGGTTTGGCAGGAGGGACGGATTTGCGGGGATTGTTCTAAATATAAGTTTTTTCGATGCGACGGAAGAAGGGGAACATTCTCTTTCTCCAGAAAAATTTCTTTTACAAGTTAGCTCTGGCGTTGGTTTCAGGTAAGTGGAGTAAAGTTTTTCAGTTTACGCAATTCACTATGGGTTGTGAGTGCCAGAGCAAGTTGTAAATTTGTTCTTCCGAAAGAAATGTTCCCCTTCTTCCTGTGGATTGGAAAACTATAAGAAAAAGAATGATGCCCGCAAATCCTGTCTGTGGAACAAACATAAAGGCACCAGAACTTGCAGTTAAGGGGACGCCTCAAAAGGAGCTACGAATCCCATGAACTGGAATAAACATAAAAATACTCTGTTAAATCACTTGATGATACGGCGGGTATCTATAGATGAAAAATTAAAGTTTTAGGTGACGGTTTTTCGAAATTTTAAGGTTTAAAATCAGGAAATGTCACCTATATAGTAAAAATTGCCTTTCCAGATACCGTTTTTTTAGAAAAAAGTGGTATCTGGAGAAGCAATTTTTGATCTATAGAGACTTTCCGGTATCTGAATGTTAAATTTTCAGCGTATGTAGGTACCATAATGGTATCTTTTACATGAATTTTATTGGCATAGATACCACGGTGGAATTTTTTATTGAATTTTATTGGTATAGGTACCGCAATGGTATCTTTTACATGAAATTTATTGGGATAGATACCACAGTGGAATTTTTTACTGAATTTTATTGGTATAGGTACCGCAATGGTATCTTTTACGTGAATGTTATTGGCATAGATACCACGATGGCATTTTTTCCTATGAATTTTAATTATATAGAACCCATCCTTTATTTATAAGTTTATAATGCCCGATCATATAAAGGCTTCAATAGAACGATTGTTTCACAAAATACCGGCAATCAAATTTCCACTTATTAGCAAGTCAAGCTTCCCAAACATTTATCACTTTACTGTAAACACTCATTGTATGCATTTCCTTCCGGGAGCGCCTTTAACTGCGAGTTCTGGTGCCCTTATATTTGTTCCACAGACAGGATTTGCGGAAATATGTTTCTCAATTATATTATCTCCAGCCAGCAGGAAGAAGGGGGACATTTCTTTCGGAAGAACAAATTTGCAACTGCGCCGTAGTTCCATCACATAACGCTAATGGCATAAAAAAGTAAAATATTTGTCAAACTTACCTGAAATCAATATCGGCGCTAACTTGCAAATTTTTCTGTAGAAAGAGAATGTCCCCCTTCTTCCGTCGCATCGAAAAAACTTATATTTAGAACAACTTCCCCGCAAATCCGTCCCTCCTGCCAAACCCCAAAGGCCCCAGACCACGCAGTTAAACAGCAATTTAAAAAGAAAAACGAACAGATGAAAAAAATTATGCAGATATAGTATAATAGACAATAATAAACCAAAAGAAAAACTTGCCAGACTGGGGGAAACATGGAACCACAAAAAGCAGAATGACGGTGTGCGCTATAAGCTGGCGAATGCCATGAAAGAATGTATGCGCACTGCACCGGTAGAAAAAATAACCGTAAAAGAAATTGTAGAAACCTGTGGGTTGACGCGCGTCAGACATTTTATCGGAATTTTCAGGATAAATATGATCTGATCAACTGGTATTTTGATAAGATTCTTCTGGAATCATTTGAACATATGGGAGAAGGGAAGAACCGTCTACGAGAGCCTTGTCAATAAATTTGAATACATTCAGATGGAGCAGCTGTTTTTTTCGGGCGGCATTCAAAAAATGATCAGCAGAATTGCCTGAGAGACCATGATTTTGAACTGATTCAGGAGTTTTACACAAAGCAGATCGAAAGCCGGACAGGGAGAAAGATTTCCACCGAATTGCAGTTTGAACTGGAAATGTATTGTCTTGGTTCGGTTTATATGACGGTGCAGTGGGTGCTCGGGTATCGGAAATGTACGCCAGAAGAGCTGGCACATGCGCTGACCGAATCCATGCCTGTGCGGCTGAGGGAAGTATTTCAAAAACTGGGATTAATATAGAAAGAAGCTGTAAAATGCTTCCACTTTGTCTATAATTTAAAACGCCAGAACCGGTATTTGCCGGAACTGGCGTTTCTTTCATCAGTGACTTTTTACAGTCTACTTTATATTGAATTGCAAGAAATTACATCAGTTTACGGAACAGAGCTTTCAGATCCTCCACACTGGCATCTTTTGGATTTCCAGGTGCGCAGGCATCGGCATGTGCGGATTCTGCAAGGAACTGTAAGTCTTCTTCCTTCAGTGCTTCCAGTTTGGTCGGAATTCCGACATCGACGGAAAGCTGCTGTACGGCATCAATCGCTGCCTTGCGGTATTCGTCCACAGACATTTCATCGACACCCTTGACACCCATGGCGCGTGCAATCTCGCGGTATTTTTTCACCGGTGCAGTCGGCATTGTATTCCATAACGATTGGGAGCATCATTGCACAGGCAACACCGTGTGGGGTGTCATAGACAGCACCGAGTGTGTGTGCCATGGAGTGGGCGATTCCAAGTCCGACATTGGAAAATCCCATACCTGCGATATACTCGCCGAGAGCCATGCCTTCGCGTCCCTCTTTTTTTTTCGTTTGCAACGGCACTGCGCAGGGATTTGGAGATCAGCTCAATGGCTTTGAGGTGGAACATATCTGTCATTTCCCAGGCTGCTTTTGTAGTGTATCCTTCGATGGCGTGTGTCAGGGCATCCATACCGGTAGAAGCAGTAAGTCCCTTTGGCATGGAAGACATCATCTCAGGATCTACGATTGCGATAATTGGCATATCGTGTGGGTCAACACATACAAATTTACGCTTTTTTCCACATCGGTAATGACGTAGTTGATGGTAACTTCTGCCGCAGTACCAGCGGTGGTCGGAACAGCGATGATCGGTACGCATGGTTTTTTGGTCGGGGCTACACCCTCAAGGCTGCGCACATCTTCAAATTCCGGATTGGCAATGATGATACCGATGGCTTTGGAAGTATCCATGGAAGAGCCGCCGCCGATTGCAATGAGGTAGTCGGCACCGGAATCCTTGAATGCCTGTACACCGTGCTGGACATTCTGGATGGTTGGATTTGGTTTGATATCGGAATAAATCTCATACACAAGACCATTCTTGTCCAGTACATCTGTTACCTTTTTGTTACACCAAACTTGATCAGGTCAGGATCAGAGCAGACAAAAGCTTTCTGGAATCCGTGCGCTTTTTGCCTCGGTTGCAATCTCCTGAATTGCACCTGCGCCGTGATAAGATGTTTCATTTAACATAATTCTGTTTGCCATAGTTGTAATCGTCTCCTTTGCATACATTCATGATACCCTTATTGTAGCAATGAAAAATCCGGGATGTAAGTTACAAAAGCAGCAGATTGTAACATGTGCATTCAAATTTTTTTCCCTTGATTTTTTATGGGAAAAGGAGTAATCTGTCAATGGGAATAAAGTTCTCCCAAGGGAATTTCCCTGAACTGCTGAACGATAAGCTGATGACTTCTACGATTGTTTGATCGCAGAGACCATCGGCTTTTTTATTTGCTGTAAGATTTTGAGGATGTGCAGGGGGGGAAGGATTGATGCAGGATGGATGTAGCAGTAAATCAATTGTTCATATGTCGCATGTAAGAGACGAAAAAGGGATTATGAAAGAAGAGGAAAACCATGAATCCGTCACATGATTTACAGGGATTAAAGAAAAAAGCAAAAGAAACATTTTTGTATGCGCTATCTGCGCTGCTCCTTGGCATTGCAATTGGTGCCATTGACGCGGTATTTGGTCGTGTTTTACTTTTTATTACAGATTTTCGTTCGGCGCATGTAGTTGTATTGCTGCCGTTTCTGCCGCTGGCAGGGCTTGGGATCGTCTGGTTATACCGGCATTTCAATGAGACGGCGGCAAAAGGAATGACGCTTGTCATGGAAGCCGGGCAGGGAAAGCGGGAGTCGATTCCACTGGCACTCATCCCACTTGTCATGGCCGGTACATGGATCACACATCTGTTTGGCGGAAGTGCTGGGCGCGAGGGCGTTGCCGTGCAGATCGGTGCTACACTTTCCCATGCGTTTTGCCCGCAGATTCAACTTCCCGGACAACGGCAGGATAGTATTGATTGCGGGAATGGCAGCCGGATTTGGAGGCCTCTTTCAGACTCCGTTTGCAGCAGTCTTTTTTGCGATGGAAGTAGTGGTGAGTGGAAGTATGGCATATTCCGCATTGCTTCCTGCAGCGATTGCGTCTTTTACGGCATCTGCAACTTCGCATGCGCTGGGGCTGGAAAAATTTTCGGTTCTTCTTTCGCAGACCCTGTCATTGACGGACACAAAGACGGTGACATATCTGATTCTTTTTGGAATTTTGTTCGGTCTGACGGGACGGCTGTTTGCGGTGCTTTTGCAAAAAAAGTAAAACAGTTTATGGGAAACGTACTGGAAAATCCATACAAGAGAATCGGCTTTGTGTCGATCCCACTGGCGGTGTTTCTTTTTCTGATGTGGAACGGACGGTACTGCGGACTTGGAACCAATCTGATCGCGCAGGCATTTTCCGGGGAGAACTGTATATGTTTGACTGGATTTTGAAGCTGCTCTTTACGGTACTGACTTTGTCGATCGGGTTTCAGGGCGGAGAGGTGACACCGCTTTTTTCCATCGGTGCATCGCTTGGTTTTTGTGCTGGGAAGCCTGGCAGGACTGCCACCGATGGTCTGCGCGGCACTTGGATACGCGGCGGTGTTTGGAAGTGCAACCAATACTTTGCTGGCTCCGGTTCTGATCGGAATGGAAGTATTTGGTGTGGAAAATGGGCTTGCATTTTTGCGGTCTGCCTGGTGGCATTTCTGGTCAATGGCAACCGCTGCATTTATACGGCACAGAAACGGTCTTTTTGGTAAAAATCCCTTGACTCTCACCCTGGTTCATGGTTTATAGTTCTGCCAGAATTAAAAAATTGAGGTGGAAATCATGAACTGGGTGATTGAAAAAAAAAAAAAAAAGAAGAAACAGAATAAAAGCACAATTCGGGGAAAAATCCAATGGAGCTGGAAGCGTGGGAATCACTGGAGAAGCGCATGCGCGAAATCCGTATGTATGAAGAGCTGGTGGTGCAGGACGTAAAGAAGGAAGAATGGCAAAGTGCAGGAAGCGTGGATACCGTTACGTGGAATGACCTGGAGATGGATCGTGTATTTGCGCGGATCAATCATACCCGGACGTATATGGGAGAGCAGATTCTGTACCATCGCCTGCACAATATGCAGACACGGCAGTCCTGTGAGGATATGGAAAAGAGGATTTCGTTTTTTTCGCGCCGGGAATCCATACGCACAGAGATAGAAGAAAAACTCATGCGTATCGGCAAGCAGAAAGAAAGCTGTTATCTGCCGTTTTTCCTGACGGAAGAAATTAACCCACTGGTCATTCCCGGTGCAATACTGTATTTTTTGCAGGGACTGCTGGCGTTTTGCCTGATCGGTGCAATTTTGCTGCGAAGTAATTTGTGGGCAACTGGTTTTCTTGTTGTGGCGGTAGTCAATCTGCTTATTTATCTGCATACAAAATGCAAATATGAGGGAAATTTGTTTATGGTATCCAGTCTGAAAGAACTTTTTGATTTTTGCAACTGGATTGTAAAAAAAAAACTGGAACCGGACAGACCGGAAATTTTGCATGCATTGGAGAAAACTCAAAAATTATCCCACCGGATGCTGCGCTGGCAGACTAGAAAATACCAGAGCATATCCGGGGATGTGACGGGGATCCTCTGGGATTATATTGCGGGAATTACGCTGCATGATGTTGTCGCATTTTACCGTATTCAAAAAACTTTGCGCGCGTGCAAAAAAAAGAGACGATGCAACTGTATACATTTGCAGGAGAAATCGATATGGAGATTGCGATCGCATCCTTTCGGAAAAGCCTGCCGCAATGGTGCTGTCCGTCATTGCAGAGTGATGGCGCAATCAGTGTGGAGAAAATCCGTCATCCTCTTATGGCAGATGCAATTCCGAATGATTTTGTCCTGAAAAAAAGGTGTGGTACTGACCGGGGCAAATGCATCTGGCAAATCGACATTTATGAAAGCGGTTGCCATCAATGTGATTCTGGCACAGACGATCAATACCTGTGTTGCAAAAAATATGAAAAATGCCTGCAATACAGGTGATGACCTCGATGGCACTTCGGGATGATGTGCTGCAGGGAGAGAGTTATTACATGCGTGAAATTAAATATTTAAAGCGCATGCTCGATGAATTGGAAACGGGTGAGCCCATGTTGTTTGTGATTGACGAGATTTTTTAAAAGGGACGAACACGCGTGAGCGTCTGGCGGCATCCAATGCCATTTTATCCTACATGGTACAGAAACAGGGCTTTCTCCTGATTGCCACACATGATCTGGAGCTGGTGTATGCCCTGAAAAACCGATACGACACTTATTATTTTGACAGTCAGGTTCATGAAAAAGATATCGTTTTTCCATACAAAATCAGACGTGGGATCGTCGGGAAAACAAATGCCATAGATTTGATGGAACTGCTGGATTTTCCAGAAGAAATTACAGACCAGGCACGCGGCGTGAGGTGGGAAAGAGATAATTGTATTTTCAAATATTATAGAAGGAGGAACGGGACAGATGAAAATAGGACAGGCAGCACAACTGACCGGATTAACCATCAGCAATATCCGCTTTTATGAAAGAAAGGGGCTGCTCGAACCGGAGCGGAATGACCAAAGCAAATACCGCAATTACAGTGAACAGGATATCCGGCGGTTAAAACAGATCATTTTATATCGGAAAATGAATATGCCCATCGAAAAATTGCCTTGATGCTGGATGATCCGGCAGTTTCTGAGGAACTGGTCCGGCAGCAGTTGCAGGAGTTGTTAAATAAGCAGCAGGAAATACAGGGTTCCATCGACCTGTGCCGGAAACTTGCAGCAGATCATGCCTACGATGGCGAAAAATATTGATTTTTACCTCAACTATGTAAAAGAAGAAGAGAAAAAGGGACGTAGCTTTGCGCAATTGGAGGAACTTGTCGGTGATTTTTCGGAGTACAGCGAGTTTTATAAAAGTGAGTGGCGATCCGGTTTTCCAGTTTCTGTTTTGTAAGGTCAAAAATCAGAAGCTGTTTGGATGGGTATGGTTTGCACTGTGGATCGCACTGAGTGTTTTTTTTTATTGTGGAGTTTGGATTCGGTGACGGGCATATGCCGCTTGTGGTAAAAGCGATCGTTATCGGGGCTGTGCTTGTCCTTTTATGGTATGATTTTATCCGGTATTGCAGAAAAAAGCGAAAATATACCGTTAAATACAGGAAAACAACAGCACCATAAAAAGGCATGGTCACAATGGCACACAGCGTGGTCACTACGTTGATTGCGCTGGCATAGTGTGCATCGTTTCCGTACACCTGGCACATCTGTGTAACGGTGGATGCTGATGGGGTGATTACTGCGAGAAATACAATGAGCATGATCTTTTGAGCATCTGCAGACAGTGTGGCAAGATGGCTGATTTTTATGAGAAACAGTGCAATCAAAGGAATGACAAGCATTCTGAGAGCCGATATGAAATATACACGTTTATTTGCAAAAATTGCTTTTTAAATCCATTCCGGCAAAAAGCATTCCGGTTACAATCATGCTGGCTGGCCTCGATCATATTTCCAACACTGGAGATGGTATTTGTAATGAGTTCCGGCAGCCGGATTCTGGTGAAAAATAAAATGGCACCAATGGCAATGGAAATCATATTGATGTTAAGAATGATTTTTTTTCCAGTCATAGGAAGACTCACGGCTTATGATTTTCTTGCAGTGTGTCCAGAGGAAAACAAGCTGCACGCTCATGAAGACACATCCGTAAAGCACCCATTTCTGTCCCAGAACAAATGTCACGATAGGAACAATCAAATTGCCGGAGTTGGAGTAATAGATAGAAGCTGTTTCCACTTCATTTAAGGAAAACAGTTTTCCCATCATGAAAACGACAAGCAGGAGAACCACCTGAAGCAATACGGATGCAGCAAGCGCGATCAGAAGACCATTTACGGTTTTTTTTTTTTTTTAGTATAGTCCACCTGAAAAGCGTTTATAATCACGCATGGAATGATCAGGTACAGTACGATTTTGGATAAAACCTTACTGTCTTCTTCCTTGACAATTCCCGCCTTTACAATAATAAATCCCATCAGAATCATGAGAAAAAGCTCAAAAATCTGTTCCATTAAAAGAATACTGATCTGCATAAAATCACCCTGTCTTTCTAACTGCCTATCATAGAACATAGAAAATAAAATTGCAAGAGCATACCGGTTATTTGCAAAAGCAGAAACTTTGTAAGTTTATAGTTCCTACTTTCATGATAGAATCATATCCTGAAACGTGTGATATGACAACACAAATACGTCCTGAAACGTGTAACATCATAACACAAATACGTCCTTGAAAATGTTGACGGCTCTGCCATAAAGGAATATTATATAAAGCAATAAGAAATGCTGCATATAAATTCCACTGACAGGGGAGGACGCACGATGAAACGTTTTACATTGGAACAATTGGTGCCTGACACAATAAACTTGTTGATACCGGAACAAGATGGCGTATGTTTTGAAGAATTTTTTTATATCAGCTTCGACCAAACGAACGAAAGGGGAATTCGTGATGAAAGGAATGATGAAAGTCAAACTGGTGATTGCTTTGTTGGTGGTAATCGCTGTTGCAATTTTTTTATTATGTTTCACTTCCGGCAATTAACATTCATGCAACAGAAACCTGGAAATTTATTTTTTCTGATTTTGGCGGTGCTTTTCGTGCTTTATATTGTAAGAAAGGCAAAGATAGCAGGACAAAGCAAGATTGAACTGTCCTTTATTAAGGAATATACAGGTTTAAAGATTGGAGTGATTGTCTTTTTACTGTTTTTGGCGGTTTATGTGGCAGGCTCCATTTTGTCCTCACCGATTGTCAATGCAGCAAAATATCAGAAACTTTTTAAAAGTGGAAGAGGGGGAATTTACCGAGGATATCAAACAGATTTCTTATGACCAGATTCCACTGTTAGATCGTGACTCAGCATCCATTCTGGGAAATCGTAAGATGGGTAGTCTTGTTGATATGGCGTCGCAGTTTGAAGTCAGTGAACTTTATTCCCAGATTAACTACAAAGGGGAACCCATCCGTGTGACACCGCTCCGTTATGCGGATACCATCAAGTGGCTGACGAACCAGAAGGAAGGAATTCCAGCCTATATTAAGATTGATATGGCAACGCAGGATACGGAGCTGGTTCGTTTGTCAGAAGGCATGAAATATACGCCATATGACCATTTTCATAGAAACTTAAAGCGTCATTTAAGATTTCGTTATCCGACCTATATTTTCGATGATATCAGTTTTGAGATTGATGAGGAGGGTACGCCTTACTGGATTTGCAGTGTTGCAGATTATAAGATTGGTCTGTTTGGAGGTAAGACCATCGGCAGAGTTGTGCTTTGTAATGCTGTGACAGGTGAGTGCACTGATTATGCGGTAAAAGATGTGCCAAGCTGGGTAGACCGTGTTTATTCTGCCGATTTATTGGTACAGCTTTTATGATTATTATGGATCTTTAAAACATGGATTTATCAACAGTGTGTTAGGACAGAAGGATTGTCTGACCACCACGAACGGTTATAATTACCTTGCAATGAATGATGATGTCTGGGTTTATACCGGAGTAACCTCCATCACAAGTGATCAGTCCAACGTTGGATTCGTCCTGATGAATGAGAGAACGATGGAGACAAAATATTATCAGGTAGAAGGCGCAATTGAAGATTCTGCGATGTCCTCTGCGGAAGGTAAGGTGCAAAACCTTGGCTATACAGCAACCTTCCCACTGTTATTAAACATTACAAATGAGCCGACCTATTTCATTGCATTAAAGGATGATTCTGGTCTGGTAAAAAAATGTATGCGATGGTAAATGTGCAGAAATATCAGATTGTAGCAACCGGTGATTCTGTCAGTGAATGCGAAAAGAACTATATGGAACTGATGAAGCAAAATGGTGTCAATGCGGAAACAAAAGAGAGCGACAGTGTCAAGAAAGCAACCGGTACGATTGCAAAAATCACCGATGCAGTGGTAGAAGGAAATACGCACCAATATATTTTGCTCGAAAATGATTCCGATATTTACGATGTATCGGTAGTAGATTACCTTGATATCGTGCGTTATGGTGTAGGAGATACCATCACATTTGAATATATGGAGGGTGAGCAGGCCAATACCGTGCTTGGGATTGAAAAATAGAACTATGATTGTAGTTACAGAATAAGGATAGAGGGGCAAAGGTAAGCCCCTCATATTAAGAATTACTTAACTCTATCGTCATACCAAAGCAGATATTTTGTGAGTAGTATACCTGTGACAAATCCGACCATCGCATAAGTGGCTGCATCAATAGAAATAGAGAACAATTGGACAATTGGTGCCTGACACAATAAACTTGAAGGTAAGCAATATTCAATTTTGTAAATAAGCATATCATTCAGCTAACGAACGATAAAAACTCATTTTCCTCCTCGGAAACTGCCTTATTTTATTGCAGCATTTCCTGCTTAATTTTTTCGTATAAAGGACGAATGGTTTCCGGCACTTCCTCCAATTCGTCCGCAATCTGATCCAGAGGTTTGCCTTTTTGAATTTTTTTTTACGAATCTGCTCTGACAATTTTTCTTCTTTCCCGATCTCTTTCCCGATCTCTTTCCCGATTTCTTTTCCGATCCTTTCGCCATCCTCAATTGCTTCGGCGCGCTGCATTTCCAGCCGTCGTTCAAATGTATAGTCTAATGTCATCACGTGCATTACCTCCTCCCTGTGTTGAGCCAGAAAATCCCTAAGCACATTTTCTTCCATACACTGGTTGATAGCTTTCTCAATGGCATCTTCCAGATTTCCACTGATTTCATTATTTTTCCGCACCATATCCACAAAATACATATATTCACGCAATGTCTGGCATTTTGACAGCAATGGAACATTTTTCCCATTGTTAATATTGTAAACATGGCAGACCAATTCTATCTCAGGATTCTTGGTTTCTTTTTCAAATGCATCAGAAAGACGGAGATCATACTGATCCGGCGCATCTTCTTTTCCATTATAAAACACGACAAAATGGGGCACTGGAATCTTTAAGATTCTTCCACCATAAATATCACGTTTCTGAGCTTTGATTTGTTTTTTGTATAATGCTTGCAAAATAAAGCAGATCCCTCAGTGGCATATTCGGGCAATAGGTCGACTGATGCTCATACAGGCTCAGATTCGCATCAAGAATGAATGATGCATCATTCCGTACGGTAAGCGAAAAGCTTTTTGTCATCCAAAGTTGTCATTTCAACCAGTTCTGGATCATCATAGTCCGTTCCATTAATCGCGTTATAAATTTCCATTGCACGTTTCTTGTCCTGAAGAAGCATGCTGAACACATCACTTTTTGTATTCTTTGTTTGCCATACAGTTTCCTCCTTGTGTAAGCCACAGAATCTGTATGACAACACATCCCATATCAATACAAATCCTGCTTATAACAAAATTAAGTTAAAATAAAGTTGAATTTTAAAAGCAAGACTTTCCGGGATAATTTGAAATGATAAAATAAAGTATATGATATAGACGGCTCGCCAGGTACTGTCCGCCCAAGCTATGGAAAAATATGTATTTGCTTTGTGATAAGTATAGCATTTAAATGCCTGAGATGCAACAAAAACCTTCCACATTTATGCAAACAGTAACGTCCAGAAAAGTGTAGCACTATCACATAAATACGTCCTGAAAAGTGTAGCACCATAACACAAATACGTCCTTAAAAATGTTGACGGCTCTGCCATAAAGAAATATGATATAAAGTAATAAGGAATGCTACATATAAATTTCACTGACAGGGAGGACGCACAATGAAACGTTTTATAAAGGGAACTTCTTTTCCGGTAGGGAAAGTTGATTTCATGGATCTGTATGCGTTCAAAATTTATATGCTTGATGTCGGGCTTCTGCTTGCCATGACAGATCTGGGATGCAAGCGTTATCATTGATGGAAACAGGATTTTTTTACAGAGTTTAAAGGGGCGTTGACGGAGCAGTATGTGCTGCAGCAGATGATAGCGGAACTGGGTGTGGAACCATATTATTACACAACGGCAAATTCTACAGGCGAAATTGATTTCACGCTGCAGGCACCCGGATCGGTCATTCTGGTAGAGGTGAAAGCAGAGGAAAATCTGCGGGCAAAAAGTCTGCGGGCTTTTTGTGAAAAGTATCATCCCAAGCATGCGGTGCGGACTTCCATGTCGGATTTCCGTGAGCAGGACTGGATGACAAACACCCCGCTTTATAATATTGACCGGATTGGAGAATACCTCAAATGAGCACCATAACTCGGCTGGAATTTAAAAACGGGGCAAAAAAAAAGAAAATAAATATATCAAAAACGGGGCAAAATATGAAATGTTCGATTGAAAAAAACGGGGCAAATTTTGTTATCATGGAGCATATGGAACAAATATGAGAAATAACGAGGGAAAATCCCATGAAAATGACAACCCTGTGTTACATAGAAAAAGACGGAAAATACCTGATGCTCCACCGCACCAAAAAGCAGCACGACATCAACAAAGACAAGTGGATTGGTGTAGGCGGACATGCAGAAGGCACGGAAGGACCGGAGGACTGCCTGTTACGTGAAGTAAAAAGAAGAAACCGGCCTGACACTGACTTCCTCCTACCAGTTCCGCGGGCTGATCACATTCATCAGTGATGAAGCGCCGGAGCCGGAAGAAATGTGCCTGTTTACCGCGGATGGTTTTACCGGGGAGCTGATCGAGTGCAATGAAGGCGATCTGCAGTGGATGGACAAAAAAGAAGTGCTTGCGCTTCCGACCTGGGGAAGGAGATGCCATTTTTTTAAAACTGCTGATCGAGGAAGACGAGCACCGCTTTTTACACTTCGGCTTGTTTATGAAGGAAGTAAACTGGTAGAAAAACAATTGTACCGGTATTCATAGAAAACAGATTAAATTTGAAATCATCATTAGTGCTCAAAGATTACTCTGCAAACAATACCTTCGCAACCTCATATAAAGTTTTGCCTTGCAAATGGTAAGAGGAGCTGTACTTGGACAGGAGAGGAAAGGAATAAAAAAATGGAAAACGAAAACCAGACCCCACACAAGCGACGTGTGCATTATAAAGGAAAATACCCGAAGAAATTTGAAGAAAAATATAAAGAACTACAGCCGGAAAAATACAAAGACACCATCGCGCATGTCATCCAGAAAGGCAACACCCCGGCAGGCATGCATATCTCCATTATGGTAAAAAGAAATTCTTGATTTTTGCAGATCAAACCGGGACAGACCGGATTTGATGCAACACTGGGCTACGGTGGACATACGAAAGCCATGTTGGAGCAGTTGCAGGGGCAGGGACACATCTATGCGACGGATGTGGATCCGGCAGAGTCGGCAAAGACAAAAAAAACGGCTGGAAGACCTGGGGTTCGGTGAGGATATGCTGACCATCCGCCTGCAGAATTTCTGCACGATCGATGAGATTGCAAAAAGAAGTGGGGGGCTTTGATTTTATCCTGGCGGATCTGGGGGTATCTTCCATGCAGATCGACAATCCGGAGCGCGGATTTTCCTTTAAAGTGGATGGACCGCTTGATCTGCGGCTGAATCAGGAGGCAGGAATCAGTGCGGCGGAGCGTCTGGATACGATCAGCCGTGACGAGCTTGCCGGAATGCTTTATGAAAATTCGGATGAGCCGTACTGTGAGGAACTTGCAAAAGCGATCACCGATGAGATCCGCAAAGGACACCGCGTGGATACAACTACAAAACTGCGCAGGATTATTGAAGACACTCTCGATTTTTTGCCGGAAAAGGATAAAAAGAAACCATCAAAAAAGACCTGCCAACGAACCTTCCAGGCACTTCGTATTGATGTGAACCGTGAATTTGAAGTGCTGTATGAATTCATGGAGAAACTGCCGGACGCATTGAAACCGGGCGGCCGCGTGGCGATTCCTGACATTCCATTCCGGGGAGGATAAGCTGGTAAAGCGTGCTTTAAAAAGAAGGCTACCGCGCAGGTATTTATTCGGAGTATGCAAAGGATGTGGTGCGTCCGTCCGCGCAGGAGTGTGCGCAGAACGGACGGGCACGCTCCACGAAGATGCGCTGGGCGGTACGCAGTCAGTGATCCTGATACACAATCATAATTGCCATTATTTGAGTCTTTGATAGGTGATGGGAATTTCTTTTTGCACCTTTACGGTAGGAATCCACCCACTTTTTCAGGTCAGCAGCATCTATGGCGGTTTTTTTTTTCCCTTTGGCATTTGTCAGGAGATATACGATACCGTCGTGATCCTTATCAGCGGAATCCGGGAATGAGGAAAATCCGTCAATGCTGTCTGCCCATTCTTTTTTTTTATTCCAGTCGGTCACAAAACCTATTTGGGTGTAGGAGGCATCATCGGCCTGATAGGGACCATACCTGATAAGGCCAGAAAGTGGGGGGGTCGGCTGCACGAGCGGGGGGAATAAGGACCACCGTAAGGACTTCCGTGGGAAATATCCTCTTCCACAATTCCATTGTAGAGAAAATGCAAAAATTGTGCTATAATGCAAGCGCGTGTTTTACAAAAACACGCGCTTATTCACGTAGGAAAAAAAAAAAGAAACGTATGTTATCCACAATTGAAGCAATCAATAGTGCGGTCAACAATTTCATCTGGGGTGTTCCTGCAATGATCTGTATCATCGGTGTTGGTCTGGTATTGAGTTTCCGGACCCGGTTCTTACAGATCCGCAAGTTCCCATACGCGATGAAAGTGACCTTCGGCCGCATGTTTAAGAAGCGTGAGGCATCGGATGGAGCCATGACACCGTTTCAGGCGGTCTGTACGGCACTTGCGGCAACGGTTGGCACGGGAAATATTGCCGGGGTGGCAGGAGCGATTGCCATCGGTGGTCCGGGAGCCGTGTTCTGGATGTGGATTTCCGCAATTCTCGGTATGTGTACATACGAAGTTTTCAGAAGTGACGCTTGCGGTGCATTTCCGTGAAAAGAATGTGCATGGCGATCTGGTCGGCGGTCCGATGTATTATATTAAGAACGGACTGAAAAACACTGGCACTGGCTGGCGTATCTCTTTTCCGCGTTTGGCGTACTGACCGTATTCGGAACAGGGAATGCCACACAGGTAAATACGATTACCACAGCCATCAATACGGCATTAATGAATTATCATGTCATTTCAAAAGATGCGGTGCCGACTGTTAACCTTGTAGTCGGGATCATTCTGGCGGTTCTGATCGCACTCATTCTGCTTGGAGGTATCAGGCGGATTGGACAGGTTACAGAAAAGCTGGTACCGTTTATGGCACTGGTCTATATTGTTCTGGCAGTGGGAGTGATCTTATTTAATATCGGTCATATCCCGGCTGTATTTGCTTCGATTGTGGAGGGAGCATTTCACCCGGCGGCAGTGACCGGTGGAGCAGTGGGAAGCTTCTTTATGAGAGTATGAAAAAAGGTGTCTCCCGTGGAATTTTTTCAAATGAGGCCGGACTTGGCACGGGATCAATTGCACATGCCTGTGCAGATACGAGAAAACCGGTCAAACAGGGATTTTTTGGAATTTTCGAGGTGTTTGTAGATACGATTGTGATCTGTACGCTTACCGCGCTGGTTATTTTGTGCAGCCAGGTTCCGGTCAGTTACGGACAGGCGGCAGGAGCAGAACTTACCATCAGTGGATTTACCGCAACATACGGGAACTGGGTATCTGTTTTTACTGCGGTTGCCATGTGCTGTTTTGCATTTTCCACCATTATCGGATGGGGATTATACGGGACGCGCTGCATCGAGTTTTTGTTCGGCTCCCGTGTCAATAAGCCGTTCATGCTGGTGTATGCACTGGTTGCCATTGTGGGTGCGACCATGGATCTGGGCCTGATGTGGAGTATTGCGGAAACGTTTAACGGACTCATGGCAATTCGAACCTGATCGCAGTATTTTTTGCTTTCCGGTGTCGTTGTTAAACTGGTGAAGGAATACTTTGCCGGAGAAGGTGCAAAAAGTTAGGGGAAGCTGGAAAGAAAAAAGGGCGAAAAAACTTGACATTTGTGCGTTTATCATAAATAATAAGGTACTGAAAAAACAAAGGAGGAACTTGTTATGAAAAAAAATTTGGAATCAAAGAAGTTGTTGCAACCGGTATTGGCACCGCATTGTTCATTGTTTTGACAGAAGTGCAGATTCCGCTGGGAATTATCCCGAATACATCCATGCAGCCACGTGCAGCAGTGCTGGCATTTCTTGCAGCAGTGTTTGAACCGGTTGTCGGAGGAATCATTGGTCTTCTGGGACATGCAATCGGTGATGCACTGTTTTATGGAAGCGTATGGTGGAGCTGGGTATTCCCGGATGCGATCTTTGGAATTTTAGTTGGTTTATTCGCAAAGAGCTTTGAGATTAAGGCCGGTGGGTTTAATAAGAAGAAAGTAGTTCTTTTTAATGTCGTTCAGGTGGTTGCAAATGCAATTGCATGGATCGTTGTTGCACCGGTGCTTGATATTCTTATTTATGCAGAGCCTGCAAAGAAAGTATTCTCACAGGGCGTATTTGCGTTTGTAGCCAATATCATCATTGTGGGTGTACTTGGTTCATTACTCGGACTGGGATATACAAAGATTGAGCAAAATCATCAAGTCTTACAAAGGAAGACTAAAAACGTATGGAACCGATTATTGAATTTGAAAACTTTACATTTAAATATCGGTCACAGATGGAGCCGACACTCCGGGATATCAATTTGAAAAATTTATCCCGGAGAGAAGGTGCTCATCATTGAACCATCGGGATCAGGGAAGTCGACATTATCAAATTGTATCAACGGACTGATCCCTTTTTCGTATGAGGGAGATAGTACCGGGACGCTGAGAATCGAGGGAAAAGATCCGAAAAAACTTGGGATTTTTGGGCTTTCCAAGATGGTTGGAACCGTGTTGCAGGATACCGGACGGGCAGTTTATCGGTCTGACGGTTGCGGAAGATATTGCTTTTGTGCTGGAAAATGACTGTATGGCACAGGAAGAGATGTTTCGCAAAGTAGACGATGTGGCAGAGACTGTAGAGGTAAAAAGAACTGTTGCATCATGCACCATCGGAGATGTCCGGCGGACAGAAACAGAGAGTTTCCATGGCGGGGGTTATGATCGATGATGTGGATATTCTGCTGTTTGACGAGCCGCTGGCCAATCTCGATCCGGCGACCGGAAAGAAAGCCATTGCATTGATCGACCGAATCCAGAAGGAACAGAAGAAGACCATCGTGATCATCGAGCATCGTCTTGAGGATGTGCTTTATAAAGACGTAACCGTATCGTTGTGGTAGGCGAGGGAACGATTGTGGCGGATATGAAGCCGGATGATCTGCTGGCTGGAAATATCCTGAAGGAACAGGGAATCCGCGAGCCGCTTTATGTCACGGCACTGAAACATGCCGGATGTACGATTGCGGCAGAAGATCATCCACAGCATGTGGAGACCATGAATTTTGAGCCGTACAGAGCGCAGGTTCGGGAATGGTTTGAGACAACGAAGATTCCGCAGAAACAGGAAACACAGGAGAAGGTACTTAAAGTAGACCATCTGCATTTTTCTTATCAGCCGGAAAAAGCAATTCTTTCGGATATCAGTTTTGATGTAAAGAAAGGCGAAATGATCAGTATTGTCGGGAAAAACGGTGCCGGAAAGACGACACTGTCCAATCTGATCTGTGGATTTTTTAGAACCGAGCAAAGGAAAAAATTGAGCTGAACGGAAACGATATCTCACCACTTTCGGTCAAAAGAGCGTGGGGAGCATATTGGAATTGTCATGCAGAATCCGAATCAAATGATTTCTAAGCCTATGATTTATGAGGAAGTGGCACTTGGGCTTACTGTGCGCGGAGTTCCAGAGGAAGAAATCCGTGAGCGTGTGCATGAGACACTGAAAATCTGTGGATTGTACCAGTTTCCGGAACTGGCCGGTTTCTGCATTGAGTTTCGGTCAGAAGAAGCGGGTGACCATTGCATCCATTCTTGTTATGAAGCCGGAGATCCTGATTCTGGATGAGCCAACTGCTGGTCAGGATTATCATCATTATACGGAAATTATGGAGTTTTTAAAGAAAATCAACGAGACACAGGGGACGACCATTATCATGATTACACATGATATGCACCTGATGCTGGAATATACCAACCGTGCGATTGTTGTGGCAGATGGAAAACTTCTGACCATTGATACGCCGGCAAAAAGTATTGACCAATGAAACGATCACAGCTCCGGCATATTTAAAGCAGACGTCACTCTATGAGATGGCGGTCAAATGTGGAATTGAAGATCCTTCCCAGTTCGTGCAGCGGTTTATCAATTACGAAAGGGCGGTGCGGTAATGGCAAAGTTATTGACCTATGAGCAAAAAGATACCTGGATAACACCGGCTGTGTGGTGTCACAAAGCTGATCTATTTTCTGGCTGGCATTATCCATCACAAGCATGCTTACTTATGATACCCGTGTACTCGCCGTGATGCTGGTTCTTAGTCTGATCCTGTTTAAGATTTCAAAAACAGAGTGGAAACAGGTCGGTTCTATTTTTAAGTTCATTATGTTCTTTCTGGTCATCAATGTGCTTGCCATTTTTATTTTTGCACCGGATCAGGGAACAAAAATTTATGGTACAAAGCATGTACTCTGGCAGCTTTCGGCGCATTATCCGATTACCGCTGAGCAGTTGTTTTATGAGCTGAACATTATTTTGAAATATTTTACAATTATCCCGGCGGTGTTCATTTTTTGTCGTGACCACCAATCCGTCGGAGTTTGCAGCATCGTTAAATCGTATTGGAATCAGTTACAACATCGGCTATGCGTGGTGGCAATTGCACTGCGTTATATTCCGGATGTGCAGGATGATTTCCACAAAATTAAAAATGCGCAGGAAGCGCGTGGAATCGAGATGTCTGGAAAAGCGAAGTTGATGAGTCGGATTAAGAGTACAGCCTCTATCATTTTTCCCGCTCATTTTTACAAGTATCGGCCGTATTGACACGATCAGTAACGCAATGGAGCTGCGTGGGTATGGGAAGTACAAAAAGCGTACCTGGTATATGGGAAGAAAGTTACAGCGCAATGATTATCTGTGTATTGCACTGGTGCTTGGATTTGCCGTGGCTGCACTTGTGATTACATATCATGATGGCAGCCGGTTTTATAACCCGTTTATATAAACAGTAGAGATTGCGCAACTCGTCTTAATAAAATTAGAAAAGGAGCTATCGCACCAGCGAATATCGGCGGCACGACAGCTCCTTTTGTTTTTTTCTGTCGATTTTTAAGCTTCGGTTGAAGCATCAGATGCAGGTGCTTCGGTCTGGTTTTCGGAAGTATTTTCCGACACGGTCTCAGAAGCTGGTTCCTCAGACGGCTGTTCGGAGGAATCACCTCGACATCCTCTTCCTTAACCGGTTCCGGCTTTGGCTTTCCGGCATTTTTCTGTCCACAGGCACTTGCAGAGAATGCAGCATCGGCATCCACGCT
>VOFJ01001942.1_pt1 | contig 36544 bp, 45 predicted proteins | sample 5384081 | NCBI WGS metagenome assembly VOFJ01 (sample SAMN12384729, study PRJNA508395) | human gut metagenome | isolation source: healthy gut I | host: Homo sapiens
TGCTGAAACTGGCTCTGGAATAGTCCGGGCGGCTTTTTCGACGGAAAATGAACATCGAAGATTTCAGAGCGCACTGCCTCCTTTCCGGGCGCACGACGACTTTCCGTTCGGCAAGGCCGCTTCGGAATACGACCGCAACCTGCTCGTCTTCTATGTGGCGGACAAGTGGTTCTGTTTCGTGAACGCCGTGGAGTTCGATTTCTGCAACCTGCGATGCGATCCGGCGCTCATTCGAGCTGCGGAGCGTTACGAGGGCGTGGGTCCCGGGTGGCACATGAACAAGCGGCATTGGATCAGCGTCCGTTTCGGCAGCGACGTGCCCGACGGGGTGCTGCTGGATATGGTAAAAGATTCGTATGAACTCGCGGCGGCGAAGCTGACCAAGCAGCAGCGCACCGCCCTTGCGGAACAGGAATAACCTATGAAATTCATCGCAATCATCCCTGCGCGCTACGCTTCGACGCGCTTTCCCGGCAAGCCGCTGGCACGGCTGGGCGGCAAACCCGTCATCCGGCGGGTCTACGAGCAGGTCGCCGGCGTGCTGGACGACGCCGTGGTGGCCACCGACGACGAGCGTATCCGCGACGCCGTGCGGGCTTTCGGGGGACGGGTCGAAATGACCTCCCCGGACCACCGGAGCGGTACGGACCGCTGCCGGGAAGCCTACGAACGCCTCGGTGCGGAGTACGACGTGGTGGTCAACGTGCAGGGCGACGAACCCTTTATCCGGCCCTCGCAGCTGGAGACCGTGAAACGCTGTTTCGACGATCCGTCGACCGACATCGCCACGCTCGTGAAACCCTTCGCCGAGGCCGACGGGCTGGCTGCCCTCGAAAATCCCAACTCCCCCAAGGTGGTCCTCGACGCGCAGTCGCGGGCCATCTATTTTTCCCGTTCGGTGATCCCCTACCTGCGGGGCGTTCCGCGCGAAGAGTGGCTCGCTCGCCACACGTTTTACAAGCATATCGGGCTTTACGCCTTCCGCGCCGACGTGCGTGCTGCGGGCGGTGACGGCGCTTCCGCAGTCGCCGCTTGAGCTGGCCGAATCGTTTGAGCAGCTGCGCTGGTTGGAGAACGGTTATAAAATCGGTGTGGGTATCTCGGAGGTCGAGACCATCGGTATCGACACGCCCGAAGACCTGGAGAAGGCGGAACGCTTTCTCGATTCGCAATTCATCATTCACAATTCATAATTATGGGAAGTCCGATATTCATCGCCGGACCGTGCGTCATCGAATCGGCCGAACTGCTGGACGCCGTGGCCGAAAGGCTCGCGGCCATCAACCGCTCCCTCGGTACGCAAATCATCTTCAAGGCGTCGTTCGACAAGGCCAACCGCACCTCGATCTCATCGTTCCGCGGCCCCGGACTTGAAAAGGGGCTTCGGATGCTCGCCGACGTGCGTGCGAAGTGGGGGCTGAAGCTGCTGACCGACATCCATGAATCGTGGCAGGCCGCGCCCGTGGGCGAAGTGGTCGACGTGATCCAGATTCCCGCGTTCCTCTGCCGCCAGACCGACCTGCTGGTCGCTGCCGCGAAGACGGGCAGGACGGTGAATATCAAGAAGGCGCAGTTCCTGTCGGGCGCCGACATGCTCTATCCCTACGAAAAGGCCCGCGATGCGGGCGCTTCGGAGATATGGCTCACCGAGCGCGGCAATATTTACGGTTACAACAACCTCGTCGTCGATTTCCGCAATATTGCGGACATGCTGCGCATCGCCCCGACCGTGGTGATGGACTGCACCCATTCGGTGCAGCGTCCCGGCGCCGCAGGCGGCAAGACGGGGGGCAACCGCGAATTCGTACCCGCCATGGCGCAGGCCGCCAAAGCTTTCGGCGCCAACGGCTTCTTCTTCGAAGTGCATCCCGACCCGGACCATGCCAAGAGCGACGGCCCGAACATGTTGCAGCTCGACGAACTGGAAAACCTCATTAAAACTCTGCTATAATGACCGATACCACGAAAGCCCAGATTCTCGATCTGGCCCGCAAGGCGATCAACACCGAACTGCTGGCGCTCAAGCGCATGAAGGAGACGTTGGGCGATAACTTCGCCGACGCCGTCGAAATGATCCTTTCGGGTCAGGGCAAATGTATCGTTACGGGCATGGGCAAGTCGGGGCTGGTGGGGCGCAAGATCGCCGCGACGCTCGCCTCGACCGGTACGCCCAGCTTCTTCCTGCATCCCGGCGAAGCCTTTCACGGCGATCTGGGCATGATCTCGAAGGAGGATGTCGTGCTGGCGCTCTCCTATTCGGGCGAGACCGACGAAATCCTGAAAATCGTGCCTTTCATCCACTCCAACGGCAACAAGCTGATCTCGATGACCGGCAATCCCGAATCCGCGCTGGCCAAGAACTCCGACGTGCACCTCGACGTAAGCGTCGAAGAGGAAGCCTGCATCCTGCACCTCGCGCCGACGACCTCGACCACGGCGCAGATCGCCATGGGCGACGCGCTGGCCGTGTCGCTGATGCAGATGCGGGGCTTTACGAGCGTCGATTTCGCACGCCTGCATCCGGGCGGAAGCCTCGGACGCCGCCTGCTGATGACCGTCGGCAACGTGATGCGCGACCACGACCTGCCCGTCGTCGCTCCCGGGCTGCCCGGCCGACGGACATGATCCACGCCATCAGCAAGGGCGGACTGGGACTCATCATCATCTGCGACGGCGAACGTATCGAGGGCATCGTGACCGACGGCGACGTGCGCCGCGCCATGGAGCGCCGCCGCGCCGAGTTCTTCAACATCAAGGCCGCCGATATCGCTACGCCCAATCCGAAGACCATCTCTGCGGATGAGAAACTGATCGAAGCCGAGAAGATGATGACCCGCAACAAGGTCACCTCGCTGCTCGTGACCGACGAAGCCGGCAAACTGCAGGGCGTGATCCAGATTTACGACATCAAGTTGTAGCGATGCGGCCGGTTTTCGGGCCGTTTCCGTAAAACAAGAGGAGGTTTGTAAAAAACCTCCTCTTGTTTATTTTCTGATGTAGTGCGGTATTTCGGCCGGCAGTTCCATCGAGATTTCCACCAGCCCGCGGATTTCGCCGCGCTCCTTCCACGCCGTCTGGTAGATCATCTTGCGCACGCCCTGCTTCTCGATCGTGTAGGCGTTCGTGCCGCCCGTGGCAAGCATCCGACGGATCATTTCGCGCGAACGTTCGCTGTGGCAGTCGAAGAGGTTCCGGCCGATCAGGTCGCCGTGCTTGGCGAAGGTCGCCCGTGCCTTTTCGTTCATGTAGAGGATCACGCCTCCGGTGTCGCACACCGTGACGGCGCAGTCGGCCTCTTCGGCCCAGGGAAAGGTGTTTTCCGCGGTCATTGCTGGATCTTTACGAGTTGTTCGCGGTATGCGTTCAGAATGCGGGATTTGGAGATGAAGCCCATGTAGCGGTTCTGTTTGTCCACGACGGGCAGCATCCAGGCGTGCTTTGTCCTCGAATTTCTCCATGACGCTCAAAATCGCCTCGTGTTTCGATGATCTTGTCGGGCGGCTGAATCATGTAGTCCGAAATCGGATGTCCGTATTTCTCGCGTTTGAACATGTCTTCGCGCAGGTCGTCGAGCTGGACCACGCCGATCAGCCGTCCGAAGTTGTCGATCACGGGGAAGATGTTGCGGCGCGCCGTCGAGATGATGTGAACGATGTCGCCCAGCGTGAAGTTCTCCCTGATGCGCAGGAAATCGGTCTCCATCAGTTCGTCGAGTTTCAGGAAGACGAAGACCGACTGGTCCTTGTCGTGGGTCAGCAGCTCCCCGCGCAGGCGCAGCTGCTTGGTGTAGATTGAATCCGGATCGAGGTAGTAGTCCACGGCGAACGAGATGCAGGCGGTGATCATCAGCGGGATGAACAGCCCGTAACCGTTCGAGAGTTCGGCGATCAGGAAGATCGAGGTCAGCGGCGCCTTCATCACGCCCGACATGACGCCCGCCATGCCGACCAGCGTGAACGAGACGACCGACACCTCCCAGCCGAACAGCGTGTTGCAGACCAGCGCCAGCGAAGCGCCCGTGAACGCCCCGACGAACAGCGACGGGGCGAACGTTCCGCCCACGCCGCCCGCGGCGTTGGTCGAGGCCATGGCGATGACCTTGAAGAACATCGTGGCGATGACGAAGAGGATGACCACCCAGTCGATGTCGCGGAAGCGGTAGAAGAGCGAGTTGTTGAACAGTTCCTGCGCGTTGCCGTGCATCAGGGAGGTGAAACCCTCGTAACCCTCGCCGTACAACGGCGGGAAGACGAAGATCAGGATACCCAGAATCGCGCCGCCCCACAGCCATTTCTTGTACTGTTTGTCGATGCCCTTGAAGAAGCCTCCGACCCGTGAGTTCATCGACGTGAAATACCACGCCATCAGCCCGCACAGCACGCCTAAAAGGATGAACAGCGGGATCTGCCACAGTTCGAAAGCATCCGCGGGGGCCAGCGTCACGGCCAGGATCGGGTCGAAGCCGCGCAGCATGAAGGCCATCGTCGTGGCGGTGATCGAGGCGATCAGCAGCGGGATGACCGAGCCGGCGGTGATGTCGAGCATCAGGATTTCCAGCACGAACACCACGCCCGTGATCGGGGCTTTGAAGATCGCCGCGAGGGCGGCTCCCGCGCCGCAGCACAGCAGCAGCGTCGTGTGTTTGTAGTTGAGGCGCGCCAGCCGTCCGATGTTCGACCCGATGGCGGCTCCCGTCAGCACGATCGGGGCCTCGGGACCCACCGAACCGCCGAATCCGATGGTCGTGGCGCCGCCGACGACCGAGGTCCAGCAGTTGTGGCCCGCGATGCGCGAATTGCGGCGCGACATGGCGTAGAGTACGCGCGTGACGCCCTCGAAATATTGTCCCGGACGATGTATTTGACGAACAGCGTCGCCAGAATGATGCCCACGGCGGGGTAGATCAGGAACAGGAAGTGGGCGCTGTCCACCGGAAACCAGCTGATGAGTCCCTGTTTGATGAAGTAGAGCAGGATCTCGAACAGATAAGTGCCCACTCCCGCGAGCACGCCGACGACCACGGCCAGAAGCATCATGATCTGCTGGTTGGAGAGTCGCCGGGTCAGCCGGAGGAATTCGCGGTAGAATGGTCGGCGCGGAAGGACATCTTCCTACTTGTTGTGAGCGAAATGCTCGGTCTGTCCGGCGATCAGCTCCTTGTCGTCGAAGTAGTCGATCTTCATGGCTGCACGAACGTCCGCCAGGGTTTCGGCAGCCGCGGCGCGGGCCGCTTCTCCGAGCCTTTGCGCAGGATTTCGTACACCTCGCCGATGCGGCCCTCGTAGTAGTGGCGGCGCTCGCGGATCGGGTCGAGCGTCTCGTTGAGAATGGCGATCAGCAGGCGCTTCACCTTCACGTCGCCCAGCCCGCCGCGGCGGTAGTGCGCTTTCAACTCCTCCAAAGAGGAGTATTCAGGCAAATATCTGGAAAAATGTTCGGGACGGCTGAAAGCGTCGAGGTAGGTGAAGACCGTGTTGCCCCTTCGATTTTGCCCGGGTCCTCCACGCGCAGGTGGTCGGGATCGGTGTACATGCCCATCACCTTCTTTTTGACCTCGTCGGCCGTATCCGAAAGGTAGATGCAGTTATTCAGCGACTTGGACATCTTGGCCTTGCCGTCGGTTCCCGGCAGGCGCATGCAGGCCGCGTTGTCGGGCAGCAGGATTTCCGGTTCGACGAGCGTTTCGCCGTAGACCGCGTTGAACTTGTGGACGATCTCGCGCGTCTGCTCGATCATCGGCTCCTGATCCTCGCCCACGGGCACGGTCGTGGCCTTGAAGGCCGTGATGTCCGACGCCTGCGAGATGGGGTAGGTGAAGAATCCGACGGGGATGCCCTGACGCTGCGTGGTGTCGCCTTCGGCGGCGCCCTCGGCGAATCCGCGCAGGGCGATCTCGGCCTTCACGGTCGGGTTGCGCTGCAAACGCTGCACGGTCACGAGGTTCATGTAGTAGAACGCCAGTTCGCACAGTTCGGGGACCTGCGACTGGATGAAGAGCGTCGATTGCGCGGGGTCGAGACCCACCGACAGGTAGTCCAGGGCCACTTCGATGATGTTCTGACGCACCTTTTCCGGGTTGTCGGCGTTGTCGGTGAGCGCCTGTGCATCGGCGATCATGATGAATATCTTTTCGAATTCCCCCGAGTTCTGCAGTTCGACGCGGCGGCGCAGCGAACCTACGAAGTGACCCAGATGGAGGCGGCCCGTGGGACGGTCGCCGGTGAGGATGATTTTTGCCATATTTTTAGAGAAAGTACATTTTGCGGGCGAAGATACGAAAAAGAACTGACGACGCCAAAACCGAATTGCATCCGGTGCGGCAAAACTTTCCGACTTCCTAAAAGGGTCGTTACGACCCCGAAGATACGAAAAACTATGCGGCAATGCGAAAAAGTTGCCGTATATAGATTTTTTTTATATCTTCGCTCTCTCAAATAGACGCCTGCTATGACGATAATCCAACTCGAATATCTGTTGGCCGTGGCCAACTGCGGAGTTTTCGCTGGCCGCCGAACATTGTTTTGTGACGCAGCCCTCGCTGAGCATGCAGGTCAAGTCGCTCGAAGAGGAGCTGGGCGTGGTGCTGCTCGACCGCTCGAAAAAGCCCGTCATCCCCACCGAGGCGGGCGAAGTGGTGCTGGAGCAGGCGCGCGAGACGATCAAGGCTTACAATTACATCCGGGAGGCCGTCGCGGAGCTGAAGGGCGAGACGGCGGGCAAACTGCGGCTGGGCGTCATCCCGACCATCGCGCCCTACCTGCACAAGTTCATCCCGGCGTTCGTGCGCGACTATCCGAAGGTGGAGCTGGAGATCTCCGAGATGATCGTCGGACATCGTCGATGCGCTGAAGCGCGACCGCATCGACGCGGCGCTGGTGGCCAGCGGCACCTGCGGGGAGGGCATCCTCGAGCAGGAGCTTTTCAACGACCGCTTCTATGCCTACGTGTCGCCCGAGAATCCGCTCTACGAACGGCAGAACATCCGCATCGAGGACATCGACCTGAAGGACCTCGTGATCCTGAGCTCCCGGCAACTGCATGCGCGACCAGATCATCGAGCTGTGCCAGGCCGCGTTCGATGCCCTCGCGTTATTCGTTCGAATCGGGGTCGCTGGATACGCTGATGCGCATCGTGGACTGCGTCGCCTGACAATCATTCCCGAAATGGCCGTCGAATACATTCCCTGACCGCCGCGACCGGCTGAAAACCCTCGAAAAGGTGCGACTTCCTCAGCAAGATCGCCGTCGCCGTGCGCCGTACCTACGTCAAGAATGCGATCATCCGGGCTCTGACCGAAACCATTCTGGCCAACGTTCCGGCAGCGAAGGCATAGCCTCGCGGTCATAAAACATTTGCGCCCGGGAGAACTGCCGGGCGCGTCGGATCGGACATTACCCGGGTATCTCCACTTTTTTTTCGCCGTGCGCTTCCAGTCGGCGGCGATGTAGCGGCCGTCGGAGAGGTTCACGAAGAATTTGACGGAAAAAGTCCCCGCCGTTTTTGGTCACCTTCAGGGTTCCGGACGTAACGGTGAAACCGGCCTCCTGGACGGATATGTCGATCGACCCTTCGGGTTGTCGATCTCGATAGCCTCGGCAGACGCGATGATGCCGAGGTAGGGGTTCGAGCGTGCCGCTCTTTACAATGGGTTTGGTAAAGGTCGATGGTCTTTCCGCAGAGCGATTCGAGATCTCGATTCCGACATAGAAGGAGGCTCCTCTTCCGGGATTGTCGTGAGTACCGTCGGGGAAAAGCCGAGCATGAAGCCCGCCTCGCCCCCCTTCTTCGGCCGGATTTTCCATAGAAGGCGCTTTTGAACATCTGGCCGCTGACGGTGATCGTTTGTAGGGTCACTACTTTTTTGTCCCTTTGCAGGACGCTGCCGCCAGGGCGAGTGCGCCGGCCAGACAGAGCATGAAGATTTTTCGCATAAAATGAAAACGGGTTAGTTGGAGTGTCCTCAAAAGTAGTGATAAAAACGAAATCGCCAACAAAAAGGGCGAAATAATGAATCGCTTCCGGAACAATATGCCCGCTTGCGGCGCGATTTTACCGCGTTGCTTTCAAATCTCATTCTCTTTTCGTACCTTTGCAAGGTTATAGACACCTATTGGATATTTATGGATAAACTGATCGAAACGATCGTCAGCGCGATTGAAGATAAAAAGGGTAAGAATATTGTATCGTTGGACCTCTCGGGATTCGACGGGGCGATCTGTTCGCATTTCATCGTCTGCAACGCGGATTCCACGACGCAGGTGTGCGCCATTGCCGCCGAAATCGAGGAGAAGGTGTTCGAAAAACTGGGCGAGAAGGTGTGGCGCGTCGAAGGCCAGCAGAACGGCGTGTGGGTCGCTATGGACTATGTGGATGTCGTGGTCCACATTTTCCAGACCGAACTGCGCGGTTTCTACAAGCTCGAGGAGCTGTGGGCCGACGCGCCGATGGTGAAGTACGAATACGAAGAGTAGAAATCCGGATTATGGCACAAAACGCAAGAACAACAATAAAATGAATATGAACATGCCGCGGCCCTCGATGCTGTGGATCTACGGTCTGATCGGTGCGTTCATCATCGGTTGGTATCTGTTCGACGGCAGCAATGAAGCGCCGCTGCCCAGCGACTGGACCACCGTGCAGGAGATGGTCGAGAAGGGCGACGTGGAGAAGATCCAGGTCGTGAACCGCGATCAGGCGCAGGTGTTTCTGAAAAAGGATGCCGGTGAGAAATACCGCAACGACTCGGTGGACAAGCGTTTCCGCCGCCTGCCCGAGTCGGGCGTGCAGCTGACGTTCACCATCGGCTCGGTGGACTCGTTCCGCGAGGACCTGAAGGCCGCCGAGGAGAAGTCGGGGCAGACCGTTCCGGTGATCTATGAAAACAAGGCCAACGACTGGACTTCGATTCTGATCAACCTGCTGCCGTGGGTGGTGATCATCGGTGCGTGGTTCTTCATCATGCGCTCCATGTCGCGCGGCGCGGGTGCCGGGGGCGGAGGCGGCATCATGAACGTCGGCAAAGCCAAGGCGCAGGTCTTCGACAAGGACAATTCCAAGCGTGTGACGTTCAAGGACGTGGCCGGCCTGGAGGAGGCCAAGGTCGAAATCATGGAGATCGTCGATTTCCTCAAGAAGGCCGACAAATACAAGGAGCTGGGCGCCAAGATTCCCTGGGGGCGCGTTGCTCGTAGGCCCTCCTGGAACCGGTAAGACCCTGCTGGCCAAAGCCGTCGCGGGGGGGAGGCCAACGTGCCGTTCCTCTCGATTTCGGGTTCCGATTTCGTCGAGATGTTCGTCGGCGTGGGCGCCTCGCGTGTGAGAGACCTGTTCGAGCAGGCCAAGCAGAAAGCCCCGTGCATCGTCTTCATCGACGAGATCGACGCCATCGGCCGCGCCCGCGGCAAGAACGCCGGATTCTCGGGCAACGACGAGCGCGAAAATACGCTGAACCAGTTGCTGACGGAGATGGACGGCTTCCAGACCAATACGGGCGTTATCGTGCTTGCGGCCACGAACCGCGCCGACATCCTCGACAAGGCGCTGATGCGCGCCGGGCGTTTCGACCGCCAGATCGAGGTGGGGCTGCCCGACGTGAAGGAGCGCGAGGAGATTTTCAACGTCCACCTGCGTCCGCTGAAGCTCGATCCGCAGCTCGACCGTTCGTTCCTGGCGCGTCAGACCGCCGGGTTTCTCGGGTGCCGACATCGCCAACGTCTGCAACGAGGCCGCGCTGATCGCCGCGCGCCACAACAAAAGAAATTCATTTCGAAGGAGGACTTCCTCGCCGCCATCGACCGGATCGTGGGCGGTCTGGAGCGCAAGAACAAGATCATCACCGACGAGGAGAAGCGTGTGATCGCCTTCCACGAGGCCGGACACGCCACGGTGAGCTGGATTCTCGAAAACGCCAGCCCGCTGATCAAGGTGACGATCATCCCGCGCGGCAAGGCGCTGGGCGCCGCCTGGTATCTGCCCGAGGAGCGTCAGATCACCACGCGCGAGCAGATGATGGACGAACTGGCCGCCACGCTCGGCGGCCGCGTGTCGGAGCAGCTGACCTTCGGCGAGATTTCGACCGGGGCGCTGAACGATCTGGAGCGCGTCACCGAAGCAGGCTTACGCTATGGTGGCTTATTACGGCATGAGCGAGAACGTCGGCACGCTGTCCTACTACGATTCCACGGGCCAGAGTGATATGGCTTTCACCAAGCCTTATTCGGAGCAGACGGCCCAGCAGATCGACACCGAGGCCAAACGGGTGATCGAGCAAGCTTATAAGATGGCCGAGCAGGTGTTGCGCGAGCACGCCGACGGTCTGAAAGAACTGGCTGAGCTGCTGCTCTCCCGTGAGGTGGTCTTCACCGAGGACGTGGAGCGTATCTTCGGCCGCCGCAAAGAAGGACATCGAACGCGAACGCCGCGAAGCCGAGGCGAAAGCCAGGACCGGGGGGCGGTGAACCGGTCGGAGAGGAGCCGCAGGCCGGAAAGCAGGCCGCCGCAGTCGCTGACGAGCCTGGGAAAACCGACGCCGCGACGACCCAGCCGGCTCCCGTAGCTCCGGCCGTTGCCGCACCGGGAAACCAAATAACCCCCATTGAAACCCACTACACCCTTAAAGAAACCGATGAGTGAAAAAATGAAGAACCTCTGGGTGCGCACTGCGATGGGGCTGTCCTTGCCGTGGTGATGCTGCTGGGGCTATCGCATGGTCGCAGTGGAGTTTCGGCCTGCTGCTGGCGGCGTTGCTCGTGGTCGGCATGTCGGAGTTCTACGCGCTGGCCGAAAAGCAGGGCAGCCATCCCCAGCGGATCGTGGGACTGGTGGCCGGACTCGTGCTTTTCGCACTGAACTTCGCATTCGTTTCGGACGACATTCAGATACTCGGCAACGCCCGGCAGGCTTTGCCTGCGGACTGGCCCCTGCTGCTGTCGCTGCTTCCCGCCATGTTCATCTGCGAGCTTTACCGCCGCCGGGAGAATCCCTCCGCCAACATCGGCATCACGTTCATGGGCGTCGTCTACGTGGCGCTGCCGTTCTCGCTGATGTGCTACATTCCGATCATCGGCAGCGAAGCGTGGAGTCCCTGGGTGATGATTTTCTATGTTTTCATCATCTGGGCCAACGATGTCTTCGCCTACTTGGTGGGCATGTCCGTCGGCAGACACCGCCTGTGCGAACGCCTCTCGCCCAAGAAGTCGTGGGAAGGGTTCTTCGGCGGCATCGCCGGGGCCGTTGCCATGGGACTCGTCGCCGCCCGCGTGATGGACGGCAGCTACTGGGTGTGGGCCGGACTGGCGCTCGTCGCGGCCGCGACGGGTGTTCTGGGCGACCTGGTGGAGTCGATGTTCAAGCGCGCCGCCGGGGTCAAGGATTCGGGGACGCTGATCCCCGGTCACGGCGGAGTGCTGGACCGCTTTGACGCCATGCTGCTCTCGGCGCCGTTCGTCTTCGTCTATATGCTTTTTGTGATGTAACTGCAAACTTAACCCTATTATGAGAATCAATAAGGAAGGATACAAAATCATCGGCATTTCGGGCGCTGTCTGCCTGCTTCTGTGGTGGCTGTTTTACCATTTGCTGGTCCACGATGCGAACGTCTCGCTGCTGTGGTTCAGCGCCGTCGTGCTGCTGCTGTTCTGGTTCTTCATCGTGGCCTTCTTCCGCGAACCCCGCCGGGTGCGCATCCACGACGCCGACCTGGTCTTCGCTCCCTGCGACGGCCGCGTGGTCGTGACGGAGGTCGTGTCGGAGAACGAATACCTCAAAGAGGAGATGCTGCAGATTTCGATCTTCATGTCCATCACCAACGTCCACATGAATTGGGTTCCCGTGGGCGGCGAGGTGGAGTATTTCAAATACCATCCGGGGCGTTTCCTGGTGGCGTGGCATCCCAAGTCCTCGACCGAGAACGAACGCACGACCACCGTGGTGCGGATGCCCTCGGGCCAAAGGTGCTTTTCCGCCAGATTGCGGGATTCATCGCACGGCGCATCATCTCGTATATGACCGTCGGTCATCAGGTCGAGCAGAACAGCGTCTGCGGATTCATCAAGTTCGGCTCGCGCGTCGACGTACTTGTCCCCAAGGACAGCGAACTGCTGGTGGAGATCGGCGATCCCACGGTGGGTTCGCAGACTCCGATCGCCCGGCTGCGCAAGAACCTCGAAAACGAATAGCGCCATGAAGGCGACGCCCCAGACCTTCCTGCGGTTCATCGCGGGCGCGGCGGTTGCCGCGGCCGTGCTCTTTCTGGTCTGGTATTTCTCCTCGATCGTCGTCTACATCCTCGTTTCGGCCGTGCTGGCCGTTATGGGCAATCCGCTGGTGAAGTTCCTTTCGGGACTTCATTTCAAGGGCTGGCAGGTTCCCCGCTGGCTGGCCGCACTGGCGACCCTCGTGGTGATCTGGGCTGTGGCGGCCATGCTGTGCTCGTTGTTCGTGCCGCTGGTCTTCAACAAGATAAACCAGTTCGCCCACGTCGACTTCGCGGCGGTCGTGGGGAGCATCGGCGAGCCGATCGCCCGGATGCAGCACGATTTGCAGACGCTCTTTTCGCTGCCCGCGAGCACCTTCTCGCTCTCCGACGAACTGACCGCCGCCCTCCGGCAGATCATCGACATCAATTCGCTCAACACGATCTTCTCGTCGGTCATCAACCTCGTGCTTTCGTCGGTGATCGCCGTTTTCTCCGTCTCGTTCATCACGTTCTTCTTCCTCAAGGAGGAGGGTCTGTTCTACGCGATGGTCACCTCCGTTTTCCCGGAACATTATCACGACAACATCACCCGTGCGCTGGATTCGGTGACGGTCCTGCTGGCGCGCTACTTTACGGGTATCCTTTCGGAAAGCCTCCTGCTTACGATCGCCGTGACGCTGGTGATGATGGCTTTCGGGATGAAGGCCGCCGACGCGGGGTTCATCGGTCTTATCATGGGCGTGATGAACGTCGTGCCTTACGCCGGGCCGCTGATCGGCGGCGTGGTTTCGGTCTTCGTGGGCATCGTCTCGCCGATCGAGGGCATGAGCGTGGGGCATACGGCCTTCGTGATCGCCGGGTCGCTGCTGATCCTCAAGGGAATGGACGATTTCATCCTTCAGCCGACGCTCTATTCCGAGCGTGTGAAGGCGCATCCGCTCGAAATCTTCCTGGTGATTCTCATTGCCGGGTCGCTGGCCGGAATCCTGGGCATGCTGCTGGCGATACCTTCCTATACGGTCCTGCGTGTCTTTGCCAAGGAGTTCTTCTCGCAGTTCCGGCTGGTGCGTAAACTGACCGAAAAAATCTGATGGAGCGGGTTCTGATCGAAGGCGTTGTGGAGCACGGACGCCGCTTGGGACGTGAGCTGGGGTTTCCGACGGCCAACCTGGCCGTCCCGGAGGGCATTGCCGCTGCCGACGGGGTCTACCGTTCGCGGGCCGAGGTCGGGGGACGGACTTACGACGCCATGTCGAATCTGGGGAGCAACCCTTCGGTCGGAGGTGTTGAACGGCGTCTGGAGACCCATATTTTCGATTTCGAAGGCGTACTGTACGGTCGCCTGCTGCGCGTCGAACTGCTCGAAAAGGTCCGCGACGAGCGCAAATTCGCCTCGATCGAGGAGCTACGGGCGCAAATCGAACGGGACAAGGAATATATTTTAAAAAACAGATAGGAATATGTATTTGGATTTGGATTTGACACTTCCCTACAAGGTCGCCGACATGTCGCTGGCCGAGTGGGGCCGCAAGGAGATCGAGATTTCCGAGCATGAAATGCCGGGCCTGATGGCCGTGCGCCGCAAATACGGCCCCCAGAAGCCGCTGAAAGGCGTACGCGTGATGGGTTCGCTGCACATGACCATCCAGACGGCCGTGCTGATCGAAACCCTCGTGGAGCTGGGCGCCGACGTGCGCTGGTGCTCGTGCAACATCTTCTCGACGCAGGACCATGCGGCCGCCGCGATTGCCGCCGCGGGCGTTCCGGTCTTCGCGTGGAAGGGCGAGACGCTGCCCGAATACTGGTGGTGTACCGCCATGGCCCTTTCGTTTCCCGGCGGCAAAGGTCCGCAACTGATCGTCGACGACGGCGGCGACGCCACGCTGCTGATCCACAAGGGCTACAAGGCCGAGAACGACGCCACGACGCTCGACTGCGAACCTTCGTCCTACGAAGAGGAGGTGATCCTCGGCACGCTGAAGAGGGTTTTGGCCGAGGACCCCGGAAAATGGCACCGTACGGTCGCCGAATGGAAGGGCGTGAGCGAGGAGACCACCACGGGCGTACACCGCCTCTATCAGATGCAGGAGGCCGGCGAACTCCTGGTTCCTGCCATCAACGTCAACGACTCGTGCACCAAGTCGAAGTTCGACAACCTCTACGGCTGCCGCGAGTCGCTGGCCGACGGCATCAAGCGCGCCACGGACGTGATGATCGCCGGCAAGGTGGTCGTCGTGTGCGGCTACGGCGACGTGGGCAAGGGCTGCGCCCGTTCGATGCGCTCCTACGGCGCACGGGTGATCGTCACGGAGATCGACCCCATCTGCGCCCTGCAGGCTGCGATGGAGGGCTTCGAGGTGAAGACCGTGGAGAGCGCGCTCGCCGAGGGCAACATCTACGTCACCTGCACCGGCAACTGCGACATCATCACGCTGGAACACATGGAGAAGATGCGCGACCAGGCCATCGTCTGCAATATCGGCCATTTCGACAACGAGATTCAGATGGCACGCCTCGAAAAATCGGCTGCCGTGAAACTGAACATCAAGCCGCAGGTCGACAAGTTCACCTTCCCCGACGGACATTCGATCTTCATTCTGGCCGAAGGCCGCCTGGTGAACCTCGGCTGCGCCACGGGACACCCTTCGTTCGTGATGTCGAACTCCTTCACCAACCAGTGCCTCGCGCAGATGGAGTTGTGGGAGAAGCATCTCGAAGTGGGGGTCTACCGCCTGCCTAAGCACCTCGACGAGGAGGTGGCGCGCCTGCACCTGGACAACCTCGGCGTCGAACTGACCCGCCTGACCCGGCGTCAGGCCGACTACATCGGCGTTCCCGAGGACGGTCCCTACAAGGCCGAGCACTATCGCTATTAGTCGTATGTGCGGAACCGAATACGCGGTTATTTCGAACAAAAGCCCCGGCTCGTCGAGCCGGGGCTTTTGTTCGAAGACCGGTTTAATACCCGAACAGTTCCTCCTGCGAAACGGTACGGATCGGGCCGAGCGTCTTGAGGTAGTTGAGGTCGAGGTCCTGAATGTCACCCAGGATGCCGTAGACGTATTTGCGGTTCTTGACCCACTTTTTCCTGTGCGGCTTTCACGTCGGCGAGCGTCATCGCCTGCACCTTCTCGAAGATCTGCTTGTCGCGGTCCTCCGAGGCCCATGTTGCGCAGCTTGATGAAACTCCACAGCACCTGTTCCTTCACCGTGCGGTCGGTGCGCAGGCGCGAAATCAACCCCTTCCTTGGCGATCTTGAACGCAGCCTCCGATTCGGGCATCTGGTTGATGATTTCGTCGAAAGCTTCGATCGCCGTCTGCATCTTGTCGTTCTGCGTGGCGATGAAAGCCATGTAGCCGTACTTCATGTCGCCATAGTGCGGCTGCATGATGTATGCCGAAGCCGAGTAGGCCAGACCGCGCGCCTCGCGCATCTCTTGGAAAACGATGGTGTTCATGCCGCCGCCGAAATATTCGTTGTAGAGCGTGATTTCGGGATCGGCCGCCACGTCGAATTTCTCGCCGCGGTTCGAGAACTGCAGGTAGTAGAGCTGTTTGGCGTCGTATTGGGCCATCAGCACTTTGCTTTCGTCCGTGGGCAACAGCTGCAGGTGTTTTTCTCGAGCGGTTGGAGTTCCGCAGGCGATTTGTGGTGTGCGGCCAGGGCCTCCTTCACTTCCGTTTCCGACTGCGGGCCGTAGTAGAGCGCCTTGTGCCGTTTGCCCAGCAGGTCGTGAACCTTCGCCAGCAGCGCCTCGGAGGTTATGGCTTCGAGTTCCGGGTTGGTGAGTGTCGTGCGGCGGATGAAGTCGGGCCCGTAGAACAAGTAGGTTTGCAGGGCGCCGAAGCAGCGGCTCTGGTTGAGTTTGTTGTCGGCGCGGCTCTTGATCCTGTCGGCCTTGAGATTGGCGAGAATCGCCTCGTCGGGTTTGGCGTCGTTCAGCAGTCCGCCGACGATCTCCATCGCCTGGCCCATGTTTTCGCTCAATCCCTTGATCGAATGGCATGGTTGGGTCCGGCCTGCATCGAGAACGAGCAGGCGATGTCGTACATCTCCGATGCGATCTCTTCGGCGGTCATCTTGTCGGTCCCCAGATAGCTCAGGTAGTTGAATGCCAGATTCAACGCCGGATCGTTCTCCGTACCGGTGTTGAAGACGTAGATCAGCGTGAAGATATCGTTGGTCTCGTTCTTCTTGTAGAGGACGTCGATGCCGGGCTGCGCCTCGAACTGCGACATGTCTTTCTTGTAATCGACGAATACGGGTTCGATCGGCTGCACCTGCGAGGTCTGTATCTCGGAGAGGAATTCGCTCTGCGAGTCGCGGTTGGTCACGATCGGGGTGATCTTCGGGGCGGCGATCTTCTGCTCGTCGGGGTCTTTGCCTTCGCGTTTGTAGATGATGGCGTAACTTTCGGGACCGAGGTATTTGTTGGCCCACTCCACGACGTCCTGCTTGGTGATCTTCGACATGCGGTCGAGCCGTGCGACTTCGTCGGCCCAGTCTGCGCCGCTGATGAACGAATAGACATAGAGTATCGCGCGGCTGTCGTTCTCCTCGAACGAGCGCATCAGCTGCATTTTGTAGTTGTTGATGGTCGCTTCGATCAGTTTTTCATCGAAGTCCCCCTCCCGCAGTTTTGCCACCTCCTCCAGAAGCAGGTCGCGGACTTCGTCGAGCGACTGCCCCGTCTTGGGGCGTCCGGCCACGAGGAACGAACTGTAATCGGGCTGCGTCGAGGCATAGCCGTAGGCCGAGAGCACCTTCTGCTGCTGGTTCAGGTCGAGGTCGATCAGTCCGGCCTGTCCGTTGTAGAGGATCGAACCCACGATGTCGCTGATGTCGGTCGATTTGTCGTTCGCGCCCGGCAGACGCCAGCCCAGCATGACGTTGGCCGCTTCGAGTCCGTAAACCTCCTTCACCACGGGAGTCGTGATCGGCTTTTCGGGTTCGAACTGCAGTTCGGGCAGGTTGGGATTGGGCTGCATGTCGCCGAAGTACTTCTCGATCGTGGCGACCATTTCGTCGGGTTCGAAATCGCCCGAAACGCATACGGCCATGTTGTTGGGCACGTAGTAGGTCTTGTGGTAGTTTCGGACGTTGGTGATCGACGGATTTTTCAGATGCTCCTGTGTTCCCAGCACGGTCTGCGTGCCGTAGGGGTGGTTGGGGAACAGCGCGGCGTCCATCGCTTCCCAGACTTTGCGGCTGTCCTGCGTCAGGGACATGTTCTTCTCCTCGTAAATGGTCTCAAGCTCGGTATGGAAGCCGCGGATCACGGGATTCTTGAAACGGTCGGCTTGGATTTTGGCCCAGTTGTCGATCTGGTTCGAGGGAATGTCCTCGACGTAGACCGTCATGTCCTGCGACGTGAAGGCGTTGGTGCCGTTGGCGCCGATGGCCGACATCAGCTTGTCGTACTCGTTGGGAATGGCGATTTTCGAAGCTTCGTAGCTGATCGAGTCTATGCGGCGGTAGATGGCCGCGCGCTCGGCCTCGTCGGCGGTCTTGCGGTAAACCTCGAAGAGACTTTCGATCTCGTCGAGCATCGGTTTCTCCGCGGCGTAGTCCGAAGTGCCGAACTGCTGCGTGCCTTTGAACATCAGGTGTTCGAAGTAGTGCGCCAGACCCGTGGTCTCCGCGGGGTCGTTCTTGCCGCCGACCTTCACGGCGATATAGGTCTGGATGCGGGGCGCCTCCTTGTTTACGCTCATGTAGACTTTCAGTCCGTTTTCGAGCGTGTAGATGCGGGTGTTCAACGGATCGCCCGCCACCGTTTCGTACTTGTACTTGGAACAAGCCGCGGCCAGCATCGCTGCGATGACTACCGCAAAGAGTAGAAACTTTCTCATTATCAATAGGGGTTAGAAAAGAGTTGCGAACCAGTCCCGGACGGCGGGGTAGGTGTCGGCCGTCACATGGACGAACATGCCGATCGCCGCCGCGAGTTTGATGCCCGTGCCGACGACGAACGAGAGGAACGAGCCTATGCCGACCAGAAACGCCTTGCCCGCGTCGCGGCGGTCGTTGAGCAGCTCGCCGAGTACGGCGCCGAAGAAGGGGCCGAGGATGATGCCGACGGGCGGAAAGAAGAAGAATCCGGCGAAGACACCGACCGTGGCGCCGATGGCGCCCGCGCGGGAGCCTCCGAAGCGGCGGGTCATCCACGCCGGCAGGAAATAGTCGGCGACGCTGACCGCCACGGTAATGGCCAGCCATAGCCAGATGGCCGCCGGCGACATGCTCGAATAGGAGGTGAAGTAGGCGCAGAGAAGTCCTGCGTAACTGAGTACTACGCCGGGCAGGGCGGGGACGATACAGCCGACGATGCCGACGATCGAGAGCAGAAATGCTGCGACGGAGAGTGCTATGTCCATAATATTCAGCAGTGGGAAAAATATCCGTTATTTAACAAAGGTAAGCATTTATAGCAAAAAATCTCCCTGAAACGGGAGATTTTACATTACTTATGACGGTTTACCGCCTTGCAGGACGGTGAAGCCGTTATTTCACGAGCCGGTTCGTCGCCGTGTCGGGGAATACGATCCACGGCTTGAACTGTTTGGCGTCTTCGAAATCCATCAGCGCATAGGAGGCGATGATGATGACGTCGCCGACCTGTACCTTCCGGGCCGCGGCGCCGTTGAGGCAGATGCAGCCGCTTCCGCGTTCTCCCTTGATGACGTAGGTCTCGAAACGCTCTCCGTTGTCGATGTCCATAATCTGGACCTTTTCGCCCTCGATGATGTTGGCCGCCTCCAAAAGCGCCTCGTCGATGGTGATGCTGCCCACGTAATGCAGATCGGCCTGCGTGACCGTTACGCGGTGGATCTTGGATTTGATGACTTCAATCTGGAATTTCATTATCGGATACGGATGTTGTCGATTAAACGAATGTCTCCCGCCTGCACGGCGATACAGCCCTGAATACGCTCGGCGTCGCTCATGCGGCGACCTCCTGCATCGTCCGCGCATCGACGGACTGGTAGTAGATGACCTTCAGCAGCGGATTGCGTTCCACCTCGGCCGTGACCCACGCCTTCAGCGCTTCGGGCGTCAGTTCCTGCGACTTTTCGGCGGCGGCGCGCAGGGCGGCGTAGATCTGCGGGGCTGCGGCGCGGTGCTCCGCGTCGAGCAGCGCGTTGCGCGACGAGAGGGCCAGCCCCGTCTTCGCCGCGGACGATCTCGCATTCGACGATCTCGACCGGAAGCGACAACTGGTCCACCATCGCCTTGACGACGGCGATCTGCTGGAAATCTTTTTCCCCGAAGTAGGCGCGCGCCGGGCGTACGATGTCGAACAGCCGGCTGACGACCTGCGCCACGCCGTTGAAGTGACCGGGGCGTGTGGCGCCCTCCATCACCTTGTCGATCTGTCCGAAGTCGAACTGACGGCCGTCCGGTTCCGGGTATATCTCCTCGACCGAAGGCATCAGCACGAAATCCGCGCCGGCCCGTTCCAGCAGACGCGCATCGGCCTCCGGGGTGCGGGGATAATGTCTCAGGTCGTTTTTGTCGTTGAATTGGGTGGGATTGACGAAGACGCTCACCACGACGGTGGTGTTCTCCCGGCGGGCGCGCTCGACCAGCGAGCGGTGTCCCGCATGCAGGGCGCCCATCGTCGGGACGAACCCGATTCCGGACTGCTCCGCAGTCTCCAGCTCCGCGCGGAGCTCTTTGACGCTTGTGAATATTTTCATCTCTTCTGAAACGAACTTGCGGGGCAAAGGTATGAATTCCCGCAAACATAACGAAGAAAAAACGGAAAAAAAGCGCCGGACACTCCGGCGGCGGCGTTTCCCCGGCCGGAAACGCTTCTGCGGGGCGTTTTACCGCCTTCGGTCGGGCTGCTGCCGCACTGCGGACAAGCCGTTCGTGCGAAAAGATGTGGAATTCGTTGAATATATTTCGGGGAATGGCAAAAAGCGACTATATTTACAGATATTTAGACCCAAGCGGGAATGCCCGTCGCCCGCATCGGCAGATGCGGGAGTCCGGGGGCCTTCGTTTCCGCAATACACTGATAACCGCTCTCTCCGGGGCCGGAGACGATTTTTAATTGACTATGAAGAAAATCTTACTGTGTCTGCTTGCCCTTGCGGCCGGGCTGACCGCTTTCGGACAGAACGAAAGCTCGTTCGGCGTTCGTGCCGGTCTCAACGTGGCTAATCTCCATCTCAGCGCAGGGGGCCTGAGCGCGTCGCTGGACTCGCGCGCCTCCTATCATGTGGGCTTTGCCTATCAGCAGCCCCTGCTGCGGGTGCTTCCCCTCTATTTCGAAACGGGACTTTACCTCTCCGGACGCGGGGCGTCGGTGACGGCGGGCGATCTGGATTTGGGCGTGGAAGGAAAGGCCAAATTCAATATGTTGTACCTGCAGGTTCCGGCTGTGGTGAGCTGGCACTTCAATATTAAAAGCGTCTCGATCCAGCCAGCCGCCGGCGTCTATTACGGTTTCGGCATCCACGGCAAGCTCAAGGGCGACGCCGCGAAAGTCGATCTGTTCAAGGAGATTTCAGTGCCCGTCGAGGACGGCTCCGTCGAAGGCCAAGTGTTCAAGCGTTCCGATTTCGGACTGCGCTTCGGCGTAGGGGTTACCGTCATGAAGCATTACTATGCGGGCGTCGGCTACGATCTCGGCCTGCTCAATATCTCCAAGGATTCGGGCGAGGGCAAGATAAAGAACGGCAGTTTCTTCATTTCGCTGGGTTACAACTTTTAGCCCCGCTGCCTGCATAAACGGTGCGCATGTCCTTCGGGATGTGCGCATCTTTCGTATTGTTTTGTCCGTTTTTTGCTATCTTTGCCGAAGAGAAACCCCGGCTTGGACAGTCGGTGTCCCGGCAGGGCCGGTCGGCGGCTCTGCATTCGGCTTGCGCTGTCCTTGCACGGCGGGCGCTTCCCGGCAGAATCCGGTTCCGGCCGTTTGCCGGGAGCGTGCCGCTTTTGGCGAGAAATTCCAAACCCGAACGATATGAAAAATTTATTGACGTTTGCATCTATGACTGTTACCGCTCTCGCACTGACCTCGTGCGGCGGGGCTTCCCGAAGCGAAACCCCGTGGATCGTCGACCGTTTCGACGACATCAAGGTCATCCGTTACGAAGTCCCCGGCTTCGAGCAGCTTCCGCTGGAGGAGAAGGAGCTGATCTATTATCTGGCCGAAGCGACCAAGTGCGGCCGCGACATCCTGTTCGACCAGAATTTCAAATACAACCTCGCCGTGCGCCGCACGCTCGAAACGGTGTATGAGAATTACGAGGGCGACCGCACGACGGCCGAGTGGAAGGCGTTGGAGAAATACCTGAAAAAGGTCTGGTTCGCCAACGGCATCCATCATCACTATTCGAACGACAAGTTCGTGCCCGAATTCACCGAAGGTTACCTGCTCGACGTGATCGAGACCATTCCCGAAGAGAAATTCGGCGAGCTGAACCCGCTGCGCGGCGAGGTCTGCAAAGCCATTTTCGACGCGTCGCTCTACAAGACGCGCCTGAACCAGACTGCCGGCGAGGACCTGATCGCCACTTCTTCGAACAACTATTACGAGGGTGTGACGCAGGCCGAAGTCGAGAAGTTCTACGCCGACATGGCGGACCCTGACGATCCCGAACCGATCTCCTACGGCCTGAATTCCAAGCTGGTCAAGGAGGACGGGGTGGTCAGGGAGCGCGTCTGGAAGATAGGCGGCATGTATTCGCCCGCCATCGAGAAGATCGTCTACTGGCTCGAAAAGGCGCAGGCCGTGGCCGCCGAGCCGCAGAAGAGCAATATTGCCGCGCTCATCAGCTATTACAAGACGGGCGATTTGCGCGAATTCGACCGCTATAACATCGGCTGGGTGAAGGATACCGTCTCGAACGTCGATTTCGTGAACGGCTTTATCGAGGATTACGGCGATCCGCTGGGACGCAAGGCGTCGTGGGAAGGCATCGTCGATTTCATGGACAAGGAGGCCTGCCACCGCACCGAGGTCATTTCGGAGAACGCGCAGTGGTTCGAGGACCATTCGCCCGTCGATCCCCGCTACCGCAAGGAGAAGGTGAAGGGCGTTTCGGCCAAGGTCATTACGGTGGCGATGCTCGGCGGCGACTGCTATCCCGCCACGCCGATCGGCATCAACCTGCCCAATGCCGACTGGATCCGCAAGGAATACGGCTCTAAGTCGGTGACTATCGACAACATCACCTATGCTTACGACATGGCCGCCCACGGCAACGGCTTCAACGAGGAGTTCGTGCTGCGTGCCGACGACCGTGCGGTGATGGACAAGTACGGCAAGCTGGCCGACGACCTGCACACCGACCTGCACGAGTGTCTGGGCCACGGTTCGGGCCAGCTGGCTCCGGGCGTCAAGGGCGGCGAGCTGAAAAGCTACAGCTCGACGCTCGAAGAGACGCGCGCCGACCTGTTCGGCCTCTACTACCTGGGCGACCCGAAGATGGTCGAACTGGGGCTGGTGCCGTCGTTCGACGTGGCCAAGGCGGGCTATGCGAAATACATTCTGAACGGCATGATGACCCAGCTGGCGCGCGTCGAGCCGGGCAAGAACGTCGAGGAGTCGCACATGCGCAACCGCAAGCTGATCTGCGAGTGGTGCTACGAGCGTGGCAAGGCCGACAACGTGATCGAAATGGTAAGGGAGAACGGCAAGACCTACGTGGTGGTCAACGATTTCGAGAAGCTGCGCGGGCTGTTCGGCGAGATGCTCCGCGAGATACAGCGCATCAAGTCCGAAGGCGACTACGAGGCGGGCCGGGCGCTTGTCGAGCGGTATGCCGTACAGGTCGATCCCGAACTGCACAAGGAGGTGCGTGACCGCTATTATGCGCTCAGCATCGAGCCTTACGGCGGTTTCGTGAATCCCGAATTCGAACTCGTGGAGAAGGACGGCGAAATCGTGGACGTCAAGATCAGCTATCCGGCCGACTACGTGAAACAGATGCTCGGTTATTCGAAGAATTATTCGTTCCTGCCCAATATCAACTGACGGTAATCTCCTTTACGAAAAGATGCGCCCTGCGAGGGGCGCATCTTTTGTTTTTCAGTGTGTTGTCATCATCGGTTCCGGGCCTCTTCGCCGCCGATGGCGAATGTCGAAACGATCACCATCTTCTCGTCCACGTTGTTGGGGTTCGAGACGATGATGCCGTATTCGCCTTCGGGCTGCTCCCCGAACGTCAGGCGGTAGGAGCTTTCCCCGTATTTCTCGGCCGAGAAGGGGAGGTATTCCATGGTGTTGGATTGGACGGCGAAGGACCCGACGGCCGAAATCACCGCCGAACGGTTCTTCTTCGTGCTTTTCATCCGGAAGATGCGCACGATCGACATCGGGTCGGCTTTGTTGTCCTTGGCGCGGACGATGAGGGCGAACGGCTCTCCGGTTTTGAACCGTATTCCGGCCCTGCCGCCTTCGATGACTATTTTTGTCTTGGATTTGCTGGCTGCGAATCCGGCAATGTATACGCCGCCGCCGGTTCGCATCTGAACGTTGTGTTTTTCGAGTTTTGCGGACGATCCGTCGGAATATATTCCGACGACCTCACCCTCGAAATCGGGTTCGAGGGTTTGTACCGTTACGGCGTTACCCCCCCCCCCCAAGTCATGGCCGCTACGGCCATCAGGAATAGGATTTTTTTCATCGTTATATAAATTTGGATTGTACCGCGCAAAATGCACGGCAGACAAAAATAATAATTTTCCGCAAACTGCACAACAGCCTTTTCCGCTTTTTGACGCCGACGCCGTATACGCCGCGAGACGCACCCGTGGGATGCGTCTCGCACTTTTCCGGTCTTTCGGATTTACTCCTCGACCTCTTCGAACTGGTCTTTGCCTACGCCGCAGACGGGGCAGACCCAATCGTCGGGAATATCCTCGAACGACGTTCCGGGGGCGATGCCTCCGTCGGGATCGCCGACTGCGGGATCGTAAATCCATTCGCATACGATGCAACGGTACTTTTTCATCTTCTCTGTCTTTTTAAGTGAATAAAAAATGTGTTGATTTCGGTATAATGCAGTTAATTGCGTATTCTCTCCTTTTCGGGCCGTTTTTCCGGTCCGGCATTCCGTTGCTCCCGCAAATCGGATGCCGTCTTATGTCGCCTGCGTTTCTCAGGTCGTCTGCGTCTCCTTTGCGGTCTGCGCTTCCTCCCGTTCCTCCTCCTCTTCTTCCGCGGCCTCTTCGGTCAGCCGGTTGCCGCCCGGCGGCATGAGTTCGGCGACCAGACAATCCGCGTCGGAGCACGACACGTAGAGCCGCTCCTCGTATATGTCGGTGATCTCCACGAAGTTCTTCCACTCCGAAGCGTACAGACGTACGCGTTCGAACCGGCGCAGGTCCAGAAAATGGCCGTAGTAACCGAAGAATCCGCAGCCGCCGAAGAGCGGAAAGAACCATTTCATCCGCTTGGGATCGACGCGGCGTACCGAGGCGATCTCCCCGCGCTTTATCTCGGTGATGTCCAGCAGACAGCGCACCTCGACCTTTTCGTCCGTAACCACGATGTAGCGGGGAATCGACAGCGACATCAGGGCGATGAGCGCCACGATGAACGACGTGAACCACGCCGAGAGATAACCTCCCTCGTAGAGGTGGTACAGCAGTCCGCCCAGCAGTCCGAAGACCACCAGATAGATCAGCGTCCAATAGATCGTGCGGCGGCTGAAGCGGTATTTATATATTCTCCATCCGTTTCGTGTGTTTCTTCGCGGTCAGCCAGCAATGCTTCGGCGATGACCGTATCTTCGGGAGTCGTGATCTTCAGGTTCGCCCGTTCGCCTTCGCAGAGAAATACAGCTTCCCCCGGACAGTTCGACTACCGAAGCGTCGTCGGTGAATTCGGGCCGGTATTCCGTTTCGTAGGCGCGGCGCAGCAGCTCGGCGCGGAATACCTGCGGCGTCTGGACGATGCGCAGGCGGCGGCGGTCGATGATCTGCGAAGCCGCGCCGTCCGTTTCGCGGAACGAATCCACAGGCTCGACGACCGGAATCGCCGTGCCGTGTTCCGCGGCGGCCGCGACCGTGCGCCGGATCAGCTCCTGCGACCCCAGCGGCCGCACGCCGTCCTGTACGGCGATCAGCTCCGGATCGCGTTTCAGGGCCGCCAATCCGTTTTTCACCGAGTGGAACCGCTCCCGGCCCCCTTCGGCGACCGTGTGCGACGCCACTTCGAAACGCGCCGACAGATTGTGCCAGAAGCCGGTGTGTTCGGCGGGCAGTACGACGACGATTTCCGCTCCGGGAAGCGCCGCGGCGAAGTTGTTGATCGTGCGCGCCAATATGGGGATGCCCCCCAGCAGCATGAACTGCTTGGGACGCGCCCCTCCCATGCGGCTTCCGCCGCCGCCCGCTACGATGATGACTCCAGTTTGTCGTTCCATATCAGTTTCTTTCCAAAACCGAGCGTATTGTCGGTCAGTTTCATATAATCGGGCCTTATCGCCCAGAGCGTCAGCTCGGCCAGCGCCGCGTAGGGAAACCGTTTGAGGTATGCCCGTCTGGCCGTTTCGTCGGCCCGCGCTGCCGTGCCGCACAACTGCAATCCCTGCACCCGGCCCACGATTTTCGTTTCGAGGACCACCGATGCCGCGACACGCGGATTGCGCTCCATTTCCTGCGCATGGCGCGTTGCGGGGTCCGATGTGAATACGAGCAGGTTTCGCTCCTTGTCGTAACAGTAGAACGCATTCGAGCAGTAGGGGCCCCCTTCCGCGACGGTGGCCAGCGTCAGTACATGGTGCCGCCGGAGAAAACGCACGAAACGTTCGTTTATTGCTTCGCCGCAGCCGCTCGTTTTTGCCGTCCCGGATTCCGCGCTTCCGGGCGTTTCCGCAACCGGGGTGTTCCTTTCCGCAGCCGAGACGCTTCCTTCCGCAACGGCAGCGTTCTCTTCCGCCGCCGGAGTGTTCCCCTTTGTAGTCGGGGCGCTCCCTTCTGCAGCCGCAGCGTGCCCCTTTGTAGCCGGGGAGTTGCTTTCCGCAGCCGGGACGCTCCCTTTCTCAGCCGGGGCTTCTTCCGTTTTCGTTTCCGGAACCTTGTGTTCCGTCCCCGGTTTTTCCGTGTCCCGCCTCTCCGCCGCTTTTGTTGCGATTGCCGGCTGCACCTTTTTTCCGTCCGTTTCCGCTGCCGCCATATGCGTTATTTCGCTGCCGTGGTTTCGCCTGCCGGGGCGGAAGCCGCCGGAGCCTGCGGAATTACGAGCGAATCCAGCTGCGTGATGCGCTCTTCGTCCTTCACCTCGCCGTTCAGCTCGGCCGCGATGCGGTCGCGTACGAATTCGAACGTCGCCCGGTTCTCTTTTGCGATCGGCTCGGCGGGTTCCTGCGGAACTTTCAGCGGGTCGATCGGCGTGCCGTTTTTCCAGATGCGGTAGTCGAGATGCGGTCCCGTCGAAGCGCCCGTCGATCCGACATAGCCGATCAGCTGCCCCTGCGATACGCGCGAACCCTTCGAAATGCCTTTGGCGTAGCCGCTCAGGTGCAGGTAACCCGTCATCAGGTTGCCCGCATGCTTGATCTTGAGCGTGTTGCCGCCTCCGCCGCCCCAGCCTTTGAAGGTGACCACGCCGTCGGCGACGGCATGCACGGGCGTGCCTTTCGGTGCGGCGTAATCGACGCCCGTATGCGGGCGGTATACCTTGTAGATCGGATGTTTGCGGGCGTAGGTGAATTTCGAGCTGATGCGCGAATATTTCAGCGGCGCCTTGAGCATCTGCTTGCGCAGGCTTGCGCCGTCATACTCCCAGTAGCGGATTTTGCCGCCCTGCCGGAACGGAATGGCGTAGTACTCCTTGCCGCCCTGACAGAATTTGGCGCCCCAGATGCGGCCGATGCCGGCCGAGATGCTGTCGTCGATGAAGCGCTCGTCATAGATCACCGTGAAATTGTCGCCCTTCTGGATGCCGAAGAAATCGACTGTCCACTGGTAAATGTCCTCCATTTCCGCGGCCAGCGCATAGGGCAGGTGCTCCTCCATGATCGCACCCCACAGCGACGAATTGATCGTGGCGCTCTTCTTGGTGCGGCGCACGGTAAACTGTTTTTCGCCCGTGCGGACGCTCACCGAGTCGTCGTGGAATCCGAAGACCACGTATTCGGCGACGTTGCGTTCGTAAACCAGATAATCCAAGTGCGGGGCATAGAGCGAATCCTCGTGGATGAAGGCGGTGTACTTGTGTCCCGCGCGGATGTTGCGCAGCGGGAAGATCTCCTTCGAAGCCTTGTCCAGCCGGTCGATCGTCAGCGCCGAAACGCCGAATCCGTTCAGGATTTTGCCCAGCGTTTCGCCGCTTCCCACCTCGCCGGTCTCGGTGCGGTAATTGTCGGCGTTGATGCCGTATACGATGTTGTGCTGCTCGGCGGCTTCCTCCCCGGCCGTCTCCTGCTGCTGCGTTCTGCTGCACGCCCCCGCCGCAACCAGCAGCAGGGCGCATATGGGTAATCTGAGACTTTTCATAATCGAAACAAAGATATAAAAAAACGACTCTTCCGCCAATTTTATTATTCGTTTGTCAGTGAGGCCTGAGATTTGCTTTTTTTTGTTTTGCGTTCCGAAGATTTATTTCTACCTTTGAAAAATTGTGTAGATAAACAGACCGAAGATGTTGAAATGCCTGCTTGCACCTGCAGCTCTCTTATATAAAGCGGGGGTGACTTTCCGTCACCGCTTGTTCGACTGGGGAGTGCTCAAAAGCGAGAAGTTCGACATCCCGGTCGTCTGCATCGGCAACATCACCGTCGGCGGTACGGGCAAGACCCCGATGGCCGAAATGGTGATCGCCTACATGTCGCAGATGCACAACGTGGCGCTGCTGTCGCGCGGCTACGGTCGCCGCACCAAAGGCTACCGGGAGGTGAAGACCGATTCCCACTACCGCGACGTGGGCGACGAACCGCTTCAGATCAAACTCAAATTTCCCGGCACGGTGGTCGTCGTGTGCGAGAAACGCGCCGAGGGCATCCGCCGCATCCGGGCCGAACACCCCGAAGTAGACCTCATCATCATGGACGACGGGTTCCAGCACCGCTATGTGGAGCCGAAGATCAATATCGTGATGATCGACGCCACGCGCCCCATTCAGCATGACAGGATGCTGCCGCTCGGAACGCTGCGCGACCTGCCCGAAGAGCTGCACCGCGCCCACTATTTCGTGGTCACGAAGTGTCCTGAGAAGATGGCCCCCATCGACCGGCGCATCATGCGCAAGGTGCTGATTCAGGTTGCCTACCAGCGGGTGTATTTCACCCGTTTCGAGAGCTTCATGCCCCAGCCGCTCTATCCCGATGCGGCCCCGGACGAACCGCTTCTGCACGGGCGGCAGGTCATCGCGCTTTCGGGCATCGGCAATCCCAAGCCGTTCCTTGCGACGCTGCGCGAACGCTACGAGGTCGTGCAGGAGATGACGCTGGAGGACCACCATGTTTACAAGGTCCGCGACCTGAACCGGCTGCGGGACCTGCTGGGCCGCTGTCCCGGTGCGGTCATCGTGACGACCGAAAAGGACGCCGTGAAACTGACCAACCGCGCCAAGATCCCCGAAGAGATCCGGCGCAGCATATACTATTTACCGATAAATATTTCATTCATAGAGGATTCGGCTACGGATTTTCTGCAAAAACTAGAAGAAGATGTTAGAGGAAATTAAAAAAAACGGCGGCTTTCATCGACGCCGCCACCGACTCTTTCGCTCCCGAAGTGGGCGTCATCCTCGGCACCGGTTTGGGCGGCTTCGCCGATAAGATCGAGACATGCTTCGCCATCGAATACAAGGATATTCCGGGATTCCCCGTCTCCACGGTCGAAGGACACAAAGGCCGTATGATTTTCGGCATGGTCGAGGGCCGCAGGGTCGTGGCCATGCAGGGCCGTTTCCACTATTACGAAGGCTACGGCATGCAACAGGTGACGTTCCCGGTGCGCGTCATGCGGCAGCTCGGCATCAAATACCTTTTCGTATCGAACGCTTCGGGCGGCATCAACACCTCGTTCCGCGTTGGCGACCTGATGGTCATCACCGACCATATCAACCTGATGCCCAATCCGCTGATCGGCCCCAACATCGCCGAACTCGGTCCCCGCTTTCCGGATATGCACAACTGCTACGACAAGGAGCTGATCGCCAAGGCGACCGCCATCGCCGAGGAGGAGAATATCAAGCTCCAGTACGGCGTGTACGTGGGCGGCACGGGGCCGACGTTCGAGACGCAGGCCGAATACCGCTATTTCAAGAATATCGGCGGCGATGCGGCCGGCATGTCCACCGTGCCGGAGGTGATCGTGGCGCGCCATATGTCGATCCCGGTCTTCGGCGTATCGGTCATCACCAACTGCGGACTCTCGGACGAAGTGGGCGACCACGAAGACGTGCAGCGTCAGGGCAAAAAGGCCGGAATCAAGATGGAGGTGCTCTTCAAGCGCATGATAAAGGAGCTTTAGAAGGAATGCCGTTTCGGGCCGTGCCGGTTTTGTTGCGGCGTTGGACGGACTGTCGTTCCGGGTTTTTGTCACGGACGTTCGCTGCGGAGTCGTCGGGAATGTGGCTTGGATCTTCACCGCTGTATCCCGGTTTTGGCGCCGGGCCGCTCCGCAGAAGTGCCGGATGCGGATTTCTCCCGGTCCGTCGTGTGTTTATTGATAATTTTAATGTTATAGAATATGGTAAATAAGGTAATTTTGATCGGCAACGTCGGTATCGACCGAAATCCGGACCACCGAAGGCGGCGTGAAGGTCGCCCGCATCCGTCTGGCTACGACCGAACGGTTGTTCGACCGGCAGGCCAACGAGGCCAAGGAGCATACCGAATGGCATACGGTCACGCTGTGGCGCGGTCTGGCCGACGTGGTGGACAAATATGTCCGCAAAGGCACGCAGATTTACGTCGAGGGACGCCTGCGCACCCGCGAATGGATGGACAAGGACAATAACAAGCGCTATACGACCGAGATTCTGGCCGATGTGATGAACCTGCTGGGCCGCCGCAGCGACAACCCGTCGTCCGACGGACAGCAGGGCTATGGATCGCAGCAGGGTTACGGTTCGCAGCAGTCCTTTGCCGGACAGTCTGCAGGCGGCTATCAGCAGCCTGCGGCTTCGAAGCCCGCACCCGCGCCGTCGATTCCCGCCGACGATCCGGACGACCTGCCGTTCTGATCCGAACGACCTGTCATTCTGATCCGGATGACCTGTCATTCTGATCCGGATGACCTGCCGTTCTGATCCGAACGACCTGTCATTCTGATCCGGATGACCTGTCATTCTGATCCGGATGACCTGCCGTTCTGATCCGAACGACCTGTCATTCTGATCCGGATGACCTGTCATTCTGATCCGGATGACCTGCCGTTTTTGAAATATGAAAACAAGACCTCCCGGCTTCGAAGAGACCGGGAGGTTCGTTTTATCTGCATCGTCTTGACCGCCGGACCCGTTTGGGACGAAGGCCGACTTTTGTGTGGAATCTGTTTGTGTGGAATCCGACCTCGGTGAAGAACCGGATTTACGGACCGGATACACCGATAATTCGGGAGATGGGGGCTTTTCTTGCTGTTGCCGTTCAGCCGCACCTCCGTTCCGTTTTTGTGTTTCGGAGCCTCGTTGAGAGTTTCTGGCGGCGCCCTTTTCGAGCCGCATCAGTATCGGATACGCTCGGTCGTCGGTCCGCAGGGGTGTAGCCGAGAACCCTTCATTACGGGGGGGGCGTCAGTCGTTCTTGCGGATGTTGAGCCGTTCCCAAAGCCATTCCGGAATCATCTTCCAGAAGAATACCATGACCGCATAGCGGCGGTCGATCACCACGCGGCGGCGCTGCCGCTTCAGGACCTTCATAATCCGTGCGGCGACCTTCCCGACCTGCATCAGCATCGGATAATGCCCGTCGCCGGCCAGCAGGGGCGTGGCGACGAATCCGGGGCGGATGTCCGTAAAGCGGATATTCAGCTTCTCCATATGCGCCAACTGCGCCAGTGCGTCGATGTAGGTGTTCTGCATGCGTTTGGTGGCCGAGTAGGCCGGTGCGCTGCCGAGTCCTTTGGTGCCTGCGATCGAACTGATGACTGCCAGATGCCCGCCTCCGTGGGCGCGGAAATAGCCGAAAGCCGCCGTCACCATGCGCACGAACCCTTCGCCGTTGGTGCGCAGGGTGTCGATCTCGATGTCGGGATGCAGCTCGGTGTTGCGTTTCCCGATGCCCGAACAGTGCAGGTAGATGTCCATGCCGCCCAGCTTGTCGATCAGGCGTGACAGATGTTCGGGCGCATCGTCGCGCGTGATGTCCAGCGATTCGGTCACGATCAGGTCCGGAGCTTGGGTGCGGAGCTTTTCGAGCGCCTCCTCGCGCCGGCCTGCGGCCCCGATCTGCCAACCCGCCTGAATACAGAGTTTTGCGACTTCGAGTCCGATGCCCGATGTCGCTCCGACGATGACGATGCGTTTCATACCGATGCGGTTTTAGTGGTTTATACCTTAAAAGTAATGATTCTTTCCGGGAAATGCAAATCCCGGTCCGAACATACCGGAAACGCTTGTGGGAATAGTCGTCGGAACATTTGCCGGAATGCCGCTCGAAACGCTTGTCAAGGGGGAAGGCCGTTCTCGGAGACATCTGGGACCGTCCGGCGGAATTACAAAAATAAGGAGTCGCGGGGACTCCTTATATAAAACATGCAGAAAAATTGAACCGTATCCGTTTACTCGCCCGTTTTCATCGCTGCTTCGAGCATAACCTGCCGTTGTGCGGCGCTCATCTTCGATGTCGGCATTCGCAGCAGCATGCAGCTGAAATCATTGTCTTCGCCCGCCGCATAAGCCTGCACGAATTCCCAGCCGCGGCATACCATGTAGTTCAATGCGTCGATGCACGAGTTGAACGTGATCGCACGTCCTCCGGCATCTGTTATGAGACGGTTCTTTTTCGTCATAGGCTGCCCGAAATCGAATGCGACATAAATGCCGTTGCGTCCCGCTCCTTTGTACCCGCTGATTTCGCAGTAGACATATTCGGGAAGTGCGGGCGGTGTCGCGAGCAGCACTTTGCCCACCGCGTCCTGCGCAGGAGCCTGTCCGGCTGCGGGGAGCCAGCAATAGAGGCATGTCAGCAGAATCACCGCCGGTTTCATTCTCATTCCGATTAGCAGTCTTCCACTTCGAGCTGGACGCATTCTATGCCTACTTTGCGCAGCAGATTCAGCCCCTCTTCCGAGCGGTATTCCTCGCAGTACACCACCCGTTTGATACCAGCCTGAATGATCAGCTTCGAACATTCGATGCAGGGGGCGGCGGTGATGTAGAGCGTCGAGCCGTCGCAGTTGTTGGCGCTTTTGGCGACCTTGGTGATGGCGTTGGCTTCGGCGTGGAGGACATAGGATTTGGTGTGGCCGTTTTCATCCTCGCAGATGTTCTCGAAGCCCGAAGGCGTGCCGTTGTAACCGTCGGATATGATCATCTTGTCCTTGACGATCAATGCTCCGACCTTGCGGCGCACGCAGTACGAATTCTCCGCCCAGATGCGCGCCATGCGCAGGTAGCGGATATCCAGCTGACGTTGTTTCTCTTCGTTGTAGCCCATTGCCGGTTTACATTCCTTTGCCGTGGCACTGTTTGTATTTCTTGCCGCTTCCGCAGGGGCAGGGATCGTTGCGGCCCACTTTCTTCTCGACGTGCATCGGCATCGGTTTCTGCTTGTCCTGCTGTCCTGCCTGCGCCGCCGCCTGCATGCGCGAAGCCTGCAGTTTGTTCACGTCCACCTTGGCGCGTTCCTGACGCTGACGCTGTACGGCTTCGGCGTTTTGGTCGCGCACGGGGATATAGGCCTTGTTGAGGATCGCCAGCACGTCGCGGTTGACCTTGACGATCATCTTCGAGAACAGTCCGAACGATTCGAACTTGTAGATCAGCAGCGGGTCTTTCTGCTCGTAGGTGGCGTTCTGCACGCTCTGTCGCAGGTCGTCCATTTCGCGCAGGTGCTCGCGCCATGCGTCGTCGATGGTGGTGAACATCACCACTTTCGAGAATATCTTGTAGATCTCCGCGCCGTCCGTATTCTTGCATTTTTGCAGGTTCACCGGCACGTTGTAGCCCAGATGGCCGTCCGTCATCGGGAAGTAGATGTTCGAATCCAGCTGGTCCTTCTCCTGTCCTCGTAGATGCGCTCCATGACAGGCCGCACCGTGTCGGCCACGGCCTTGGCACGGCGTGCATACGTCTCCTTGAGCGCCGTGACGATCGCTTCGACCAGCTCCGCAGGTTTGGCGTCCTTGTAGGTCGCCTCGTCGACCGGGGCTCTACGGCCACTTCGCGGATCAGCTCGAAGCGGAAATCCTCGAACTCGATGCCGCGGTTGGTCTCCACGAAATTGTCGGCATAGTCGTACATGATGTTGTTGAGGTCGATCTCGATGCGCTCGCCGTAGAGTGCGTGACGGCGGCGGGTGTAGATCACCTCGCGCTGCGAGTTCATCACATCGTCGTATTCCAGCAGACGCTTACGGATGCCGAAGTTGTTCTCCTCGACCTTCTTCTGCGCACGCTCGATGGCGCGCGTCATCATGCCGGCCTGAATCACCTCGCCCTCCTTGAGTCCCATGCGGTCCATCATCGAGGCGATGCGGCCCGAACCGAACAGGCGCATCAGGTCGTCTTCGAGCGATACGAAGAACTGCGACGATCCGGGGTCGCCCTGACGTCCGGCGCGTCCGCGCAGCTGGCGGTCCACACGGCGGCTTTCGTGGCGTTCGGTGCCGATGATCGCCAGACCTCCGGCCTGCTTGACTTCGGGCGTGAGCTTGATGTCGGTACCGCGGCCGGCCATGTTGGTCGCAATGGTCACCTGTCCCGAACGTCCGGCCTCGGCCACGACTTGGGCCTCCAGCTGGTGCTGCTTGGCATTCAGAACGTTATGCTTGATGTTGCGGAGCTTGAGCATGCGGCTCAGCAACTCCGAGATCTCGACCGACGTGGTACCCACCAGCACCGGACGGCCCGCTTCCAGCTTCACGATCTCTTCGATCACGGCGTTGTATTTCCTCGCGCTTGGTCTTGTAGATCAGGTCCTGACGGTCGTCGCGGACCACGGGACGGTTGGTCGGAATCACCACGACGTCGAGTTTGTAGATGCTCCAGAATTCCGAAGCTTCGGTTTCGGCCGTACCGGTCATACCGGCCAGCTTGTGGTACATGCGGAAGTAGTTCTGAAGGGTGATCGTCGCGAATGTCTGCGTCGCGGCTTCGACCTTGACGTGCTCCTTGGCTTCGATCGCCTGATGCAGTCCGTCCGAATAGCGGCGTCCGTCGAGAATACGGCCCGTCTGCTCGTCGACGATCTTCACCTTGTTGTCCATCACCACGTATTCGACGTCCTTCTCGAACATGGCGTAGGCCTTGAGCAGCTGATGGACTGTGTGCACGCGCTCCGACTTGATCGAGTAGTCGTTGATCACCTCGTCGCGTTTGCGGGCGCGTTCCTCGGCCGAGAGATCGCTCTTTTCCAGTTCGGCCACTTCCGCACCGATGTCGGGCATCACGAAAAATCCGTCCTCGTTGAAGTATTTCGACAGCACTTCATGGCCTTTGTCCGTCAGTTCCACCGAGTTGAGTTTCTCGTCGATGACGAAGAACAGGTCGTCGGTGATTTCGGGCATGCGGCGGTTGTTGTCCTGCATGTAAGTGTTTTCGGTCTTCTGCATCAGCGCCTTGACGCCCGTTTCCGAGAGGTATTTGATCAGCGGCTTGTATTTGGGCAGACCTTTGTGCGCACGGTAGAGTTTCACGCCGCCTTCGTCGTTCTTGCCCTCGGCGATGAGCTGGCGGGCTTCCGCCAGCAGCCCCGTCACGAGGTTCTTCTGCAGGTTGTAGAGGTGGTCGATGGCCGGGCGGTACTGCTCGAACATCTGGTCGTCGCCTTTGGGCACGGGACCCGAAATGATAAGCGGTGTACGTGCGTCGTCGATCAATACGGAGTCCACCTCGTCGACGATGGCGAAGTGGTGCTTGCGCTGTACGAGGTCGGCGGGCGACGAAGCCATGTTGTCGCGCAGGTAGTCGAAGCCGTATTCGTTGTTCGTGCCGAAGGTGATGTCGGCCATGTATGCCTTGCGCCGGGCGTCGGAGTTGGGCTGCGTGTCGTCGATGCAGGCCACCGACAGCCCGTGGAACTGGTACATCGGCCCCATCCACTCCGAGTCGCGCTTGGCCAGATAGTTATTGACCGTCACGAGGTGCACGCCCTTTTTTGCGAGGGCGTTGAGGAATACGGGGAGCGTCGCCACGAGGGTCTTTCCTTCGCCCGTCGCCATCTCGGCGATCTTGCCTTGTGGGACACCTCCTACTTATCCTGTTTGCCGTTCGAGAACTTAAATACGATCAAGCTCAGGATACCTGTGATAATGAACAACATTACAGACAACGCACCACTCATTCCGTAGTTCTTACTGTACAAATGGTTGTTCAGGTACATGATCAGGGTCATCTTTGGATCTCATAGGATCGCCCTTACCGTTGGTCAGAATCTGAGGTACATCGAACATCTGCAGACCACCGATCAGGGATGTGATCATTACGTAGATCAGAATCGGCTTCAACAAAGGTAATGTAATCTTGAAGAATACCTGGGTAGAGGTTGCTCCGTCTACCTCGGCTGCCTCGAAGAGGAAGTATCGATACCCATCATACCTGCCATCAGGAGGATCGTTGTATTACCAAACCACATCAGGAAGTTCATCAATGCTACCAGACCTCTGGTACTCCATACGTTTTGTAAGGAACTGATATGGCTCTTTTAAGACCCGATCTGCATCAGCATTTCATTGATAGGACCACCATCAGAGAACAGCGTGAAGAACAACATTGCAAATGCGGAAGCCATGATCAGGTTCGGCAGATAGATAACTGTCTTGAAGAATCTCTGTCCCTTTAATCTAAGGCTGGGATCCGAGAACCATGCACCCAGAAGCAGAGATATGATGATCTGCGGTACAAATCCCAGTACCCACATGATCAATGTATTCTTGGTGTACATCCACAGGTCCGATTGGCCAACAGCTTTGCATAGTTACCAAATCCGATGAAATTCGGTCCGATCTGTGTCAGTCCGGAACGGTAATTTTCAAAAAAGCTGTAATAAATGTCCTGAATAACGGGATCAACTGGAATAATACATACACTACTACAAAGGGGATCAGGAAAATATAACCCCACTTATTATAGCGTACCACCTTTCCGCGTTTTACCTTTGCCATAATGATTCCTCCCTTTTTTGCCGTCATGCCTCTCTTAGCGACTTTACGTTTTTCGTGCCTTTCTTTACCTTGATCAGGTTTCGAGCAATACGTAACTGAACGAAGTACAACA
>VOFJ01003110.1_pt1 | contig 36520 bp, 51 predicted proteins | sample 5384081 | NCBI WGS metagenome assembly VOFJ01 (sample SAMN12384729, study PRJNA508395) | human gut metagenome | isolation source: healthy gut I | host: Homo sapiens
GGGGCAGGTACACAGCGCCGATAAGCCCCGGTCGGAAAAAGAGGCATTGACTGTATACAGCTTCGTCCCCCGGCCCTTACAGGTAAGCTTTGCAAGATCCTTTGTCACTTCCTCCCGGTAGCTGATCACCCGGTCCTGCTCATAATAAGCAAGGCCCCTCTCATAGTCCTCCTCCGGAACCATCTGCCGGATTTCTTTTTTTTTTGTTATGCGCATGGAACCCACTCCGTAAAAATAAATTCACAGTTACTTCCTTGTTATTTTACTACATCCTCCAGCCAAACACAAGGATGAATCCAATCCAATTCCGCCAAACAATTCAGCGGGAGAAATCCCAGCGTTCCGTGATTTCTCCCGCTATTTCAAGGTTTGGCCCAGGCCATGCCATCGCTGCACGCCAGTCAGTCTTTTTCAGGCGTCACCGTCAAGCCGGTGATCTCCCCCGGCCTGGTCCTGCACCAGAACGGCGGAGCCGGTGGCGGTCAGGGTCAGGGGTGCTGTCCCCCTTGACATCGGCAGTGCGGTATCCGGAGGCTTTGACCAGGTCGGTGTCCGGGGAGGTCTCGTAGACCTGGAATTCCACCGTGGTGTCCCCCGAAGCTGTTTGAAGACCTTTTTCAGGACAATGATTTGGTCGCTTTCAATGAGGCCCTGGGCCCGGGCGTCCTCTGTGAGGGGCGGTGTTGACCTCCACCTTCTCCTCGGTGCTCAACCAGGACGCCTGGTCGTTGTTGTTGTAATCGTAGACAAAATATCCCGCCACACAGCCGGCGGCAAAGGAGGAACAAAACGCCCAACAGAATGGCTTGCCGCTTTTTCAGGTGCAGCTGGTCCCCGGCATCATAGACGAGGTGCATCCGGTAGGCCAGAGGGATCATCACCATCAGGAACAGAATCAGAAGCACAGACTCGGGGGAACAGCGCCAGATTCTTGAGAATCGGGGCAGCTGGAAAAATGCATAGGACTTATTGAGCACCACCTGGTAATACCACGCCATAATGGGAGCATTCAGCACAATGTTCACAAAAAAAGTCCACACAAAACCGGGAGAGAATCACCCGGGTAGCGGTGACGGGTCCGGTACAGAAACAGCGCAAAAACCAGAGAGCCGGCAATCTCAATAAAAATAAAGGGGAAAAAATATACCCCGGTGGGGAAAGAGCAGACAGCCCAGGGTGTCGGATACGGCTGCTGCCAGTATAGCCACCACAGGGCCAAAGACCATGGCTCCCAGCGCGTTGATGAAAAAGGCGATGTTGATTTTTAAATCGGCGGCAATGGGGATACCCAGGCTCTTGAGCGCCACCCGCAGGGCAATCATCAGGGCGGCAAACACCAGGATTCGGATGTCCTTCAGCTCCATGGCGGCGTCGCGCCAATAGGCTTTGGAGAATGGGGTCTGATACAATGCGGTAGATTTGGTTTGTTTCATCGGTTTGACCTCCTAAATTTTGATGGGGCCGGGTCGGCAGCAACTGCTGCTGTCTCATGGCGCGCAGCAAATGAAAAAGCTCCCCACAGGACAAGGCCCGGGGGAGCAAAGTTTGCCAGCATGTGCGCCAGTGGGAGGGACGGCCAGCTTCGCAGCCTTCCCAATGCCCAACTGAGCATCGTTGCTACATAAAGGAGGTTTTTCCACCCATATGCAACAGCGGGTGCGGACCTTCTATCGCGGAGAAACTCCTTCGTCTGCCAGATAACTCCCCATTTTGGCAGCACTTCACGCAGAGGGTCCTACTCTGTCGCAGTTATTTTACACGAAAAGGAAGAAATTGTAAATCCTCTTTTGCAAAAAAATCCTGCGCAAAAGGGCCTGGAAGCTCTGATGAATTTCGGTAAAAAGTTAAATTTTTTCATTTTTCCCCCTTGTATTTCTCAGAAACGCAGTGTATACTAGGCATCAGGAGGGATAAACATGCTCATCGAATTCAAGTTTTCCAATTACCGTTCATTCCGGGATGAAAATACGCTCTCCATGGAAGCCACCGGCCTGGGCACCTTTAAGAACTGTCTCATCCCATATAAAACAATGAAACTGCTTCCGACCGCCGCTATTTACGGAAAAAATGGTGGGGGCAAAAGCAACGTGATCCGGGCATTTTGGCTGGCTGTACAGTTCATCCGCAATGCACAACGAACCCAGCACGCCAATGCCCCTATACCGGTTCGTCCGTTTCTGCTGAATGATTACTCCAGGACTGAGCCCACGGCTTTTTGAGTTTATTTACGTCTTGGAGGGTGTGAAATATATTTACGGCTTTTTCCGCTACCCGGACAGAAGTGATAGAGGAATATCTCTACCATGCGCCCCATGGGCAAAAAGCGCTTGTGTTTCAGCGGAGCCGCCAGAACTTTATGTTCCGCGAAAATGCGGAAAAAGAAAAAGCGAGAGCTAATTGCTGAAACAGTTGCCCCAAATCAGTTGTTTTTTTTCTGTGGCATGCACCATGAATGAAAAGTCCTGCATTGCAGCTATGCGATGGTTTCGGGAGTATATATGCTTTTTCCCAGGATTATTCTGACATCCCCCAGCAGCTTTTTAGAGTATTGGGAAGATCCCTAATATGCTTCGGGCCATTTCTAATTATGCCGAAAATGCCGATCTTGGCATTCAGAGAATGCAGTTTGACTTGAAGAGTCAGGAACTGAATAGCCAGGATCAGCTACCCGCGGATATGCCAGAGGGGTTGCGCCATGCGGTCTCACAGTTTATGCAGGCGCTTGCAGCTGCGCCCAATGAGGCAGAAGTCGAGCTTCGTATGGGGAGGTTCAAGTGACCTCTTTTCACAAGGGAGTGGACTACACTGGAGAAGAACAAGAATATCCGCTGCAATTGGCCGACGAGTCTGAGGGAACCATAAGACTTATGGCGTTGGCTCCAGCTGTGGAGCGAGTACTGCAAACAGGCGGCGTCCTGCTGGTGGATGAATTGGAGCAGAAGATGCATCCCATGTTGATGGAATTCCTCGTAAATAAATTCCAGGCTCCATCGTGCCAATCCAAATCATGCACAACTTATTTTTTACAACTCACAATACCACTCTGCTGAATTGCACATTGATTCGCAAGGACCAGGTATATTTTGTGGACAAAGACAGCAAGAATAGCGCCTCGGTTCTATACAGCATTACTGAATTTTCAACGCCCACGGCAGAAAATGTACTCAAAAACTATTTGGTCGGAAAATATGGTGCCATCCCAGACCTTGAAATAGAGGGGGCGGAGTAAGTGCCACGCCTACTCTTTGATAAGAAGTTTTACTTTTTTGTTGAATGTGAGGGCTTGACTGAGCAAGCCTACATCGACTTTCTAAAGAACGAATTTAAAGATGTAGCAACGTTTAGGTATCCAAAGAATCCTGGTACAACCCATTTGTTCCAAGATGCGGAGGCCAGATTAAAGAAAGATCCAGTTTTTCAAAAACCAGGTTGAGACGATAGATGAAATCTGGCTATTTTTTGATGTAGAGGACCAGGATTGGGATAAATGGAACGCACGTTGGGCTACCATCTCCCGACTGCGAAAGTTGCGTGGGGGAAGGAAAGGAATTCCTGTCCGACTACTGATGACATCAGGGTGTCTGGAGTATTGGTTCCTGCTTCACTATGAAAATGTTTGTCAACAGGTTCATGAAAAGCAGGAGAAAGCCGCCATACTTGAGCGACTGCGGAAGCATGTTCCAATTTATACGAAAGGGCAAAAAAAAGAAAAAGCGCAAATTGCGCAGAACTACCAAGCGGCAATCCTGCGGGGAGAGCAAACCATTAAAGCATTGAAGGATAAAGGGATTCCCCGAATTAGAAGACACTGATGATCGAAATTGCTGGCTTTTGCAGCACAGTAGAGATATCACCTTTACCACTGTACATGAGGCAGTCCAATTTTTAGAAGGGCTTCGAAAGAAGCAGCAGAAGTAAAGTCCAAACAGCAAGCGTATCAACTGGTAAAAAATAGATATGATAAAAAAAGAAATGTAGCTGCAAAGTCCCTCCAGAGAACGGCACACGCTTTGGGGGCGGAGGGCTCGCAGAGTGGTCCCCGCCCCCTACCGAAACACTGCAACTGGCGTGAAAAAAAAGTAGAAAATTCCTGTTGCATTTTCCAAAGAACCTGTTACAATAAACATTGTCCAGCGTCGCAGGGAGTAGGAAATTTCGCGTTAAGTACCGTTCGGATGGGAGGTTGCCAGCGGGCGAAGGGGCTGTGGCCCCGCGATGAACTTTCCGCAACCGCCTGAGCCGGATGCCCGACCGCGGCAGGCCGTGACCCGCCTCTGCCGTTTGGTCCAAAAACGCTGGTAAACCTGCGTCCACGGGGGCATGACAGCCGGACAAACCGCATATTCCCTGGAACCTCCTCCATTTTCGAAAGGAGGACTTTTTTATGTCCAAAAACGCAACGACCAAGGAAATCCAGCCCACAACCAGAGGAAGAATGGCCACCCGGGTTGTGGCGACCAGCGCCCTGCTGTGTGCCCTGAGCGTGGTCTTCGCACGGTTCACCACGGTGATGCCCTCGGCCATCAGCCGGTTCTCCATTGAGGCAGTGCCCATTGCTTTGGCAGGCTACTTCTTTGGCCCCATCGCCGGCTTGATGGTGGGCGCGGTGAGCGACACCGTAGGCTGCCTCTTCTCCGGCTACGGCTGGGACCCGGTGCTGACGGTGTCCCCCATGCTCCTGGGCCTGTTTGCAGGTCTCCTGCGCCCAGTGCTGTACCGCATGGAGAAGCCCTGGGACTTCTGGCGTGTGGCAGTGACTCTGCTGCCAGGCAAGGTACTGGGCAGCGTCCTGTGGCAGAGCTACTGGCTCATCTTCCTGGGCTATTCCAAGAAGGCCATGGGCCCCCTGATTGCCTACCGCTGCATCGAGGCCGGTTTGGAGCTGGTGCTGGATACCCTGATCATTTTCGTCCTGTTCCGCACGGGAATCTTCCAGCGGCTGGGGCCTCTGGCGGCCAAAAGCTGCAAAATCCCGCTCGTAAACAACGTGCATGGTCCCTGCCCGCAGAGGCGGGGACCATTTTAACAAGGAGAAATTGCCATGAATATCACAGAAGCCTTAACCTACATCCATTCTGTCTGCTGGAGGGGGTCCATCCCCGGCCTCTCCCGGACCCAGGAGCTACTTCGCCGCATGGGAAATCCGGAAAAGAAGTTGAAGTTTGTCCACATCGCCGGAACCAACGGCAAGGGCTCTACGGCGGCCATGACCGCCTCCATCCTTCGCAAGGCAGGCTACTGCACCGGCCTGTACACTTCCCCCTTCCTCTTCCGGTTTAACGAGCGGATGAACATAAATGGGGCGGACATTGCAGATGAAGAGCTGGCCGAAATCACAGAGTTCGTCAAGCCCCACGCCGAGGCCATGACGGACCATCCCACAGAGTTTGAGCTGGTGACGGCCATTGCCATGGAGTACTTTGCCCGGCACCGGTGCGACATCGTGGTTCTGGAGGTGGGCATGGGGGGGGAACTGGACTCCACCAACGTAATTGCGACCCGCCGGAGGTGGCGGTGATTTGCAACCTGGGCCTGGACCATACGGAATTTTTTGGGCAACACGCTGGAAGAGATTGCACAGGCCAAGGCCGGGATCATCAAGCCTGGCTGCTCCGCTGTCCTGTACCGGGGCAGTCCGTCGGTGGAAGCCGTGTTCGAGGAAGCCTGTAAGGCTCGGGGCGTCGAGCTCTGCAAAGCGGACTTCAGCGCCCTGGTCTCCCGGTCTCACAGCTTTGCGGGACAGGTGTTCGACTTTGGTTCCCGGAAAGCCCTGGAAATCCCCTCCTGGGGGCCCATCAACTGCGCAATGCCGCCGTGGTGCTGACAGCGGTGGACTGCCTGATCCGCCGTGGCTGGAGCATTTCTGAAGAGAATATTCGGGACGGTCTCCGGGATGTGGTATGGCCGGGCGGTTTGAGCTGCTGCGGAGAAACCCCGATGTAATTGTAGACGGTGGTCACAATCCCCAGTGCCTGGAAGCCCTGGCCCAAAATGTCCCCGGGATTACCTGGCCGGGCGGAACATCACAGCGCTCACCGGCGTCATGGCCGACAAGGATTACACCCCATGTACGAAACCATGGCTCTCCTGGTCACCCGGTTTGTCGCCGTAACGCCGGACAACCCCGTGCCATGCCGGCGGAGGAGTTGAAGAAGATTTTAACTTCCTTCGGAAAGCCAGTCACAGCCTGCGCTTCCGTTTCCCAAGGTGTAGAGGAGGCCCTCCGCCAAGCTGGTCCCCAGGGATTGGTGTTGGCCTTTGGCAGCCTGTACATGGTGGGAGACGTGCGTAAGACGGTACTGGGAGCATAAGAATTCCGGAAAAAGTCAAAAAAACTCTTGCATTTAAGGCCTGGATGTGGTATTATGGTCGGGCGATTGAATTGACGGGTGCAATGCGCCCTTGGACCCCAGAGCAGAAAGAGGTGAAACGACATGAAGGAAGGTATCCATCCCAAGTACGAACAGACTACGATCCGCTGTGCCTGTGGCAACGTTTTCACAACCGGTTCCACGAAGAAGGACATCAAGGTTGAAATTTGCTCCAAGTGTCACCCGTTCTACACCGGCAAGCAGAAGCTTGTTGACACCGGTGGACGTGTCGACCGTTTCAACAAGAAATACGGCCTGAAGTAAGATCCCTGAGTCCGCACCGCGAAAGTGGTGCGGACTTTTTTTCTATTCTTCCGGAATGGAACATGGGGTCATATGGAATTATCTACTATATGAACCAACATTTTTTGAAATCAGGTGATGATATGCCGCAAGAACACACCATCGAGCGGGCGGTCCTGGTGGGGCTGAACGCCGACTGTTTTTCCAAGGAGGAGACCGCCTCAGAGGCCAGTTTGGAGGAGCTGGAGGCTCTGCTGGAGACGGCAGGTGGCCTCTGCACCGCCAAGATCCTGCAAAACCGCCACACTCCGGACGCCCGCACCTTGATTGGCGCCGGCAAGGCCGAGGAGATCCGCCAGCTGATCCAGGCCACAGAAGCGGGCATGGCCATTTTTGACAACCCTCTGTCTCCCTCCCAAATCCGGGTGCTGGAGGAGCTTCTGGGAGTCGCGGTCCTGGACCGAAGCGCCTTGATTTTGGACATCTTCGCCCAGCGGGCCAAGACCAAGGAAGGGCGGCTCCAGGTGGAGCTGGCCCAGTACCAGTATCTGCTGCCCCGGCTGACCGGCATGGGAATCAGCTTGTCCCGGCAGGGCGGCGGCATTGGCACCCGCGGCCCCGGCGAGACCCAGCTGGAGACGGACCGCCTCCACATCCGCGCCCGGATTGCCAAGCTGGAGGAGGAGCTGGCCCAGGTCCGCCAGGTCCGGGCCATGCGGCGCCGCCAACGGATCAAAAAATTCCGTCCCGGTGGTGGCCATCGTGGGCTACACCAACGCGGGCAAATCCACGCTGCTGAACCAGCTCACCGGAGCGGGCATCCCCGCCAACAACCGCCTGTTCGACACGCTGGACACCACCACCCGGCAGCTGGAGGTAAACGGACACCTTACAAGTCAGCCTGTCGGACACCGTAGGCTTCATTTCCAAGCTGCCCCACCACCTGGTGGATGCCTTCCGGGCCACTCTGGAAGAGCTGTCCTATGCAGATCTTCTGATTCATGTCATTGACGCGTCAGACCCGGAACAGGAAGCCCACATTGCCGTGGTGGAGCAGCTGGTGGAGCAGCTGGCAAAGCCCGGTGTTCCGGTGATCCAGTGCTTTAACAAGGCGGATTTGGTGATGGCGGAGGACCTGCCCGTGGGGCAAAACCGAGTGGCAGTCTCTGCCAAGAAGGGGGAGCGGACTGGAAGCCCTGCTCCGCCTGGTGGCAGACAATCTAAACCGGGGCCAGCACCGGTGCTTCCTCCTCCTTCCCTATGCCCAGGGGGGGCATTCTGGACCGTCTACATCGGGGACGCCCAGGTTCTCGCGGTGGAGTACGCCCCGGAGGGAATCCAGGTAGAGGCCATCTGTGGCCCCATCGTTTACGGACAGCTGAAAAAAAATTCGTCATACGGGAGATCTGACCCATGGAGGAATATCTGGTTCCCACCGCCTTTGGTCAGGCGGAGTTTATTGAGAAAAAAAATCCCGCTTTATCGGCCACATCTGGCCCACGGAATCGGAAGCCGAGGCTCTGGCCCACATAGAGGAAATGCGCAAGCTCCACTATGACGCCACCCACAACGTCTGGGCCTATATCATCAAAGATGGGCCGGTGCGTTTTTCCGATGACGGCGAGCCTGGCGGCACCGCCGGCATGCCCACCCTGCAGGTGCTACAGCGTGAAAACCTGTTCCATGTAACCTGCGTGGTCACCCCGGTACTTCGGAGGCGTTCTCCTGGGGGCCGGCGGGCTGGTCGGGCCTATGCCAAGGGAGCGAAAAATTGCCGTGGACGCAGCCGGGAAGTCCATGAAGCGGGTATGGACCTCCCTGTATCTGCCGGTTCCCTATAGCTGGTACGAACGAATGAAGCTGGAGGTGGCCGCCTTTGGGGGGCCTGATCCGAGACACGCAATTTGGCGCCGACGTGGAGCTGGAGGTCCTCCTGCCGGAGGCCCGGACCTCTCCCCTTTTTGGAGCGTCTCCGGGACATGTCCGGCGCCACGCTGGAGGCCCTCATCACCGGTCAGGAATACCGGGCCTTCCCTTGACAGAAGTCTCTGCCGCACCTTGAAATTTTTTCTTGAAGGAGGTTACAATATTCATGGAAATTCGCCCTTATACGCAGGCCGACTGGCCCCGGATTGCCGCGGTCCACGACGCTGCGCGGCCCATGGAGCTGCATCTGGCAGGCCTGGACGGCGCGTTTCTCCCCCTGTCTGTGGCAGCCCAGCGGGAGGGGCTGTTTGATTACACCATTTTGGTTGCTTTGAAACCGGAGGTTGTGGGCTTTGTGGCCTTCACGCCGGAAGAACTGGCTTGGCTTTATGTGGACCCCTGCCTGCCACCGCCAGGGCATTGGCAGGGCTCTGGCCCGAGCAGCCCTGGCCCAGATGGGGACCAAAGCCCCTGACCGTGGAGGTACTGGCCGGAAACCTCCCGCCCTGTCCCTATACCGCAGTCTGGGCTTTAGCCAGGGAAAAAATTGTCCACGGCCATATGCCAGGCAACGAAGCGTTCCCTGTCACCGTCCACTGCCTGACCGCCCCGGCCTAAGCGCGATACCCGCAGAAGCCACTGTACATCATTTCATGGGAGGAATGGTTATGACAATCCGGCAAGCCTTGGAGCAGGCGGAACACCAGCGTTTAGACCCCCGGGCAGCCTTTTCTGACCGGTCCCGGGGGCGCCCCGTTCCGGAACCGGGCGGGAGGATGACGTCCGCACCTGCTACCAGCGAGATGTGGACCGGATTGCCTACACCAAGGCGTTCCGGCGGCTGATGCACAAGACGCAGGTCTTTCTCCAGCCGGAGGGGGACCATTACCGCACGCGGATGACCCACACGCTGGAGGTCTCACGCATTGCCCGGACCATCGCCCGGGCCCTGAATCTGAAACGAGGATCTAACCGAAGCCATTGCTCTGGGACACGACCTGGGACACACCCCCTTCGGCCACGCCGGGGAGGACGTCCTGAGCCAGGGCCTGGGCAAGCCATTCCGCCACAACGAGCAGTCCCTGCGCGTGGTGGACATTCTGGAAAAAAGATGGCCAGGGGCTGAATTTGAGTCACGAAGTCCGCCTGGGAATTCTGGGCCACACGGGAGAATACGTCCCTGAGACCCTAGAGGGGCAAATTGTCCGAAAGTCGGATCAAATCGCCTATATCAACCACGACATCGACGACGCCATGCGCGCCGGGATCCTGACGAATGACGACATTCCACGCCCCATTGCCCATGTTTTAGGCGAAACCCACAAGGATCGGATCAACACCTTGGTCACCAACACCATTTCCACACAATCCGCACCGGCGAGCTGTCTATGGACCCGGAGGTGGCAGGGGCCATGAGAGAACTGCGGTCCTTTATGTTCCAGCGGGTCTATCGGAATCCCGTGGCAAAAAGGAGAGGAGTCCAAAGCCAAGGTCATTGTACAGCAGCTGTATGCGTACTACATCTGCCATCCCCAGGCCATGCCGGATACCTTCCAACCCCAGCTCACCTTTGAGGGGATGGAGCGGACCGTTTGCGACTACATCGCCGGCATGACAGACAAATACGCAGTAGATAAATACACAGAACTGTTTATCCCCTCCAACTGGCACGTGCGGGGGTAATCCCCTATATTTTAAGGTGGAAGAAGGTCCCCTATGAAAAAAAAGAAAGTCCCATATCATGTCCCCTGCCGGTACCGCATTGGTCCTACTGCTGGGCATCCTCCTGGCGGCTATGACCACCCTCGCCCTGGAACAGGGCTCCCTGCTTTCCACCCTGGAGTCGTTCCGGGCAGAGCCGGTGCTCTTTGTCCTCAACCTGTGGCCTGTGGCTGCCATGGCGCTGCTCGTGTACTTTCTCCTGGGAAATGCCTGGTACAGTGTCAGCTTCACCACCCTGGTTTGGGGGCTCTTAAGCTACGTAAATCTCGTCAAAGTGGAAGCCCGGGGAGATCCCTTTGTTCCCGGAGATATATCCTGCTCCTGACGGAGGGCATAGAAGCAGCGGGGAACTATCAGCTGGACATGCATTGGGGCAAACTGGCCCTTCTTTTTGGGGCTGTGCCTGCTTCTGGCCTTCATGGGGATAAGGCTCAAAAGCTCCAGGCCCCGTTTGCCCCTCCGGCTACTGGCTGCTCTGGGGGTAGCTGCGGCCTTCGTGGTGACCATGATCTATATATACCCAGATCAGGAGCTCTACGAAAAAATGAAGGGGCCCAACCGTGCCAACGTTCCAGCAGTCTACCATGCCTTTGGATTCCCCTATTGCTTCCTGCACAACTTCAATCTCTACCCCATAGACACTCCCCTGGCTACAGTTCCCAGGAGGCCGCCACGTATGAAACCCGCTTTCGGAAGGAACCGGTCTCCCCGGACACTGGCCCCAATATCCTGATGGTGGTGATGTGTGAAGCCTTTACCGACCTGCCCAATGCGTCTGCGTTTACCTACACCGAAGAGGAAATCCCCATTGCCGCCTACAACCGGCTGGCGGAGAGCACTCTCTCCGGCCAGCTGATCGTATCCAACACCGGCGCCGGGACCGCCAACACAGAGTTCGACGTGCTTACTGGCATGATGACCAACCGCATCGGAACTGGCACCACCTCTGCCTTCCGCACCGTGCACCGCAACACGGATTCCATCCCCCGTATGCTGAACGAAGCCGGTTACCGCACCTTTTTATGCACCCGGGGCAAAACTGGTTCTACAACCGGGAAAGTGTCTACACCTATTTGGGTATTTCAGATCAGGTATTCCAGGATGCATTTGACCCCTCGGACTACCTGGGGGAATGGGTTTCCGATGAAGCCTTTCTCCGGGTGCTGGAGCAGTCCCTGGAGGAGCGGCAGGGGGATACGCCCCTCTTCACTTACGCTGTCACCATCCAAAACCACCAGGCCTACACCGCCGGAAAGTACGGCTTTGTGCCGGATCCGCCTGAAACCACCGTCTCCCTCAGCGATGCGGCCAGCACCTATTTGTCCGTCTACTTTAAGGGCTTGCAGGACAGCGCCAATATGCTGGAGCGTCTGACTCAGTACCTGGACAGCCTGGATGAATCCTATCTTCTGGTGTTTTTCGGAGACCATCAGCCAAACCTGGGCGGCAACTACCTGGCCTACCGGGAGCTGGATCCAACCTACGGCTCCACAGACACTGTGGCGGACACCCTGCAGCCCTACACCGTACCCTACCTCATCTGGGGCAATGCCGCTTACCGGCAAGACCACGACCTTCTGGCCCAGGCCCAGGTGCTGAACCTGCCGGAAACCATCAGCAGCCACTACCTGGGAGCGCTTACCTGCCAGCTGGCCGGGTTCCAAGGGTATGACGGCTACGTGGATCTTCTGAATGACCTGAGAACGCAGCTCCCTGTCTCCTCCATATACGGCTACCAGCTCCCAGACGGCTCTTACACCGCCACCCTTCCCTCAGATCTGCAGGCTCTGGAGGACATACGCTGGAAGTGGCAGTATTATCGCATGAAGGAACAGGCCGTCCCATAAAATTCAGAAGTTTCCTCCCGAATGTCCTGTGCTTTCACCCAAGGGAGAAATTTTAAAATTTTCAGGGAAGACTTTTCGGGGAAGCTGTGGTATAATGAATTTTAATGGGCCGGTGTGCCCAAATTTCTACCTGAGACTAAACCCAAAAGGAGATCGCTTTCTATGAGAAACCTGCGCGGCATCATTGTGGCTGGTGTATTTGGCGTTCTGACCTGGCTGGTGCAACAGCTGGCTCAGCGCTATAGCCTGCTGCTGGATATGGCGTACCCCTTTGCCTCCAAAACGGTTCAAGAGCTTTTGGGCGGCTGGAGCGCCGGGGTGGATTTCTGTGTCTGGCAGGTCATTCTAGCGGTATTTCTGGTAGCGGTCGTCGTGTCCATCGGCCTGATGGGTCCTGTTTCGCTGGAACTTCTTCCGGTGGCTGGGCTGGGTGCTGGCACCGGTATCCATCGCCTATTTCCTGTTTACCTGCTTGTGGGGACTCAACTACTATAACCGGCCTATCCAGGAAAGCATGAAGCTGAAGGCCGGCGACTATACCGTGGCAGACCTGCGTGACGCCACCCAGTTTTACCGGAAGCAGGCGGATCGTCTGGCGGGCCAGATGAAGCGGGATGCCAACGGCGACATGGTGTTGGAAAATCTGGACACCCTGAATCAATCGGTAAAAGCAGGATACGATAACCTGGTGTGGGATTACTCCATCTTTGCCGGTTCCCGGGGACCTGTCAAGGCACTGGGATGGGGCAGTCTCTTTAGCCGCTTTGGGACGTCCGGCGTCACCATAGGCCTCACGGGCGAGGCGGCAGTCAATATGGAGGAGTATTCCGCCACCATTCCCTTCAACATGTGCCACGAAGTAGCCCACCTTCTGGCCATTGCCGTGGAGGATGAAGCGAATTTTGCCGGCTACCTGGCTTGCGAATACAGCGGCGACCCGGTGTTTCAATACTCCGGGTATATGATGGCCTATCTCTACTGCTCCAACGAGCTGTACAAAACAGATCAGGAAGCCTGGCAGCAAATCCGAAGCCAGGCCTCAGCAGAGCTGCTTCACGATCTGAATGCCAACAATGCGGTATTCCAAGAGAACCAGGGGCCGGTCAGGGACACTGCCCAGACGGTGTATCACGACTATCTCCCGTCCAACGGCCAGGAAGAAGGCGTTGAGACCTACAACATGGTAACCGGCCTTCTGGTCGCTTGGCATCAGGAAAAAGTATGTAGAGCATAACGAGACGGAGCCCACCGTGTTTGACCCTTACAATTACGACGAGGTGTTTCCCTCCACCGCTACAGAGCCGGAGGAGACTGCACAAGCCACGGAGGAGGGCTAGGATGGACAACATGCAGTCGGCCCTCCTGGCCGGTTTGCCTGGCCTGGGCCTGTCCCCTGCCGAACGGGGCAGCAGAAACCATGTGTGCCTTTGGTCACGCCCTGCTGGAAAAAAACAAGGTGATGAATCTCACCGCCATCACGGACCCGGATCAAGTGGCAAAGCTCCATTTGCTTGACAGCCTGACCCTTCTCACCCTAGCAGACTTCCGGCAAAAACGGGTCATTGACGTAGGCTGCGGCGGCTTTCCCGGTGTGCCTCTGAAAATTGCCTGCCCGGAGATGGAGCTGACCCTGCTGGACTCTCTGGGCAAGCGTATGGCCTGGCTCGCTGAGACCCTTCCAAGCTTGAACATAACAGCTTCTTGTATTACCGCACGGGCAGAGGAGGCCGTGGCATCCCGGCGAGAGCAGTTTGATTTCGCTGTTTCCCGGGCCGTAGCCAGGCTTCCCGTATTGTGCGAGCTGTGTCTTCCCTATGTGAAGGTGGGTGGCGCTTTCTTATCCATGAAGGGGCGGCGGCGCCGGGAGGAGGTACAAGAGGCCAGGCAGGCCATTGCCCCCTTTTAGGTGGACGTCTGGAGCAGCTGGTAACCTTCTCCTCCAGGGAGGGGGCAGAGCACGCTGTGGCCGTGATCCGTAAGGTCCGGCCCACTCCCCAGCCTATCCCGCCGTTTTGGTAAAATCAAACAGCAGCCGCTGTGAGTTTTCTCAAAGGAAAATAAAATGGGCCGTAGACCGCTCCATCCGGCGACTGGTGATTGACAAACTGCACAGGATGTAATAAAATAGACTCCACGGTTGTGCGTAAAGCGAAAACAAGAGGGCGTATAGGTCCTTCTGGAGGGAATATACTATGTCTATGTTTGATAGAATTGTGGAGTATGCCTCCCGGCAGCTGGAGATCCCGGCAGAGGAAATCACCCGGGATACCACCTTTGAAAGCTTGGGTGTGGACTCCCTGGACATCGTAGAAATGACCATGGATTTCGAGGCCGAGTTGGGCGTAGAGCTGGACATGGAGGGCGCAAAGATCTCCACCTTTGGCGAATTGGCCGGATTATATTGACGAGCGGCTGAGCTGAGCGCCAGCATCAATTGAATAACCCTTGTTATCGGCGGCCGGCTTATAACAAGGCCGCACTAGTCGGGGAGATAGCGGTGCCCTGTTACCCGCAATCCGCTACAGCGGGGAGGAATTCCCATACCCGGATAAGTCACAATACCGTCTGGCCTGCGTAAGCGGCGTTGAAGAACCGGTCTCACGCAACGGGCTCCCGTGAACCGTGTCAGGTGGGGAACCAAGCAGCACTAAGCGGATCCGTCCGTGTGCCGTGAGGCTGCCGTTTCCGAGCTGGCTGCGCCGGTATCGGGTGTTGTGCTTGTTCAAATGTGGGTGTGCGATCTTGTTATGAGCCGGCTATTTTTACCCTTTATCCGAAAAATCAGGAGGAAAACACTGTGTACCAGGCCCTATACCGGAAATACCGGCCTCAGACCTTTGACGAGGTGGTGGGGCAGTTGGGCGTCACCCAGACCTTGAAGACCCAGCTCCGTACGGGGCGGCTCAGTCATGCGTATCTGTTCACCGGCTCCCGGGGCACGGGAAAACCAGCTGCGCTAAGATTCTGGCGAAGGCGGTCAACTGTCTGAATCCTCAAGACGGCAATCCCTGCAACACCTGTGCCGCCTGCCGCAGCATTGACGCCGGCAGCTGCATGGATGTGCTGGAGATCGACGCCGCCTCCAACAACGGCGTGGACAATATCCGGGAACTGCGGGACGATGCGATTTACACTCCCTCAGAGGTTCAGCGCCGGGTGTATATCATTGACGAAGTTCATATGCTATCCATCTCCGCCTTCAATGCCCTGCTGAAAACCATCGAGGAGCCGCCGGAGCACCTGATGTTCATCCTGGCCACCACGGAGCTGCACAAGGTCCCGGCCACCATTCTCTCCCGGTGCCAGCGTTTTTTTTCCTTCCGACGCATTTCGCCGGAGGATGTGGCCACCCGGCTGCAATATGTGGCCTCCCAAGAGCATATCAGCCTGGGAGCCCCAGGCCGCCATGGTTCTGGCCCGGATGGCCAACGGCGCCCTGCGGGACGGCGTAAGCCTTTTGGATCAGTGCGCATCCGCCACCCCAGGTCCAGTAACCCCAGAGGCCGTATATCAATGCCTGGGCCTGGCCGGAGAGCAGAAGGCAGCGGAGTTGATGGCCGCCATTGCCGGGGAAACACACCCGGCAAGCGCTGGAGCTGTTTGATCAGCTCTATGCCAGCGGCAAAGACGTAAGCGCCCTGCTGGACGAGCTATGCGCCCTGGCCCGGGACCTGTTGGTGCTAAAAACTGCCCCAAAGGCAGGCCTTTCCATGCTTTCCGGCGTCTCGACCCAGGAGGAGGCCGTGTCTCTCCGGGACCGACTCAGCACAGGGGGAGCTCATCCGAATTTTGAAGACCCTGCAGCAAACTGCCGCCGGATTCACCCGGGGTGGAAAAAACCGGTTGGATGGGGAGCTGTGCTTAATTCGCCTCTGCGAACCGGCCTTAAGCTTAGCCTGGAACCGGAGGCCATAAACGCCCGCCTCACCCGGCTGGAGGAAGCTCTTGCCTCCGGAGCCAGGCTGCACCAAGCAGCGCCCCAGGCGCCGGAAGAAGAGGGCCCTCCCTGCCCGACGATCGGGAAGCCCCCGGAGATTTCCGAGGAGGAAGCCGTACCTCAGGATGCACCTGTGGGCTTCTGGACTGACCTGGCGGCCCGGGTGCGGGGAGAACTGGTGCCTCCGGTGAGCGGTTTCTTTACCTCCACGCCCGATGCCCCGGTACAAGGCGCCCTGAGAAATGGCTGTTTGGAATTGCAGTGTGTCAACAGCTTTGTCCACGATACGGTCAATAAGCCGGAGATTCTTCAGCGGATCGCACAATGCGCCTCTGGAATGCTGGGACATCCAGTGCGTGTCTTGGCTGTAGACCTGCAGGCCAAGCCGAAGACGGGAGAAAATTTACAAGCCCTTCTAGAATTTGGAAAAAAACACAGCGACATCATGAAAGTGAAAAACTGACATTTCAAAAAGGAGAATGAACAATGGCAAAAGGTGGATTCCGTGGCGGCCCCATGGGCGGCATGAATCAGGCAGCAATGATGAAGCAGGTGCAAAAAAATGCAGCAGGAAATGCTGCGGGCCCAGGAAGAAATGCAAAGCAAAACCTACTCCGCCACAGCCGGTGGCGGGATGGTCACTGCCGTAGTCAATGGATCCCGGGAGATGGTTTCTCTGGAGATCAAGCCCGAAGCAGTAGATCCGGAGGATGTGGAAATGCTCCAGGATATGGTCATCGCCGCTGTGAACGAGGCCCTGCGGGCCGCCGATACAAAGCCTCCAACAGCATGTCCAAATTCACGGGTGGTCTGAATCTGGGAGGTCTGTTTTAAGTCATGCAGTATTTCCCTGCCGCCCTGGAGCGGCTTAGCGAGCAATTTGGCCGGTTGCCGGGCATTGGCTCCAAAACTGCGCAACGTCTGGCCTTCCACATCCTGTCCCTTCCAGAGGAGGGAAGCCCAGTCCTTTGCCGACGCCATTGTGGAAGCCAAGCACAAAGTCAAAACCTGCCCGGTGTGTCAGAACCTCACAGATCAGGATCTGTGCCCCATCTGCGCCGATCCCCGCCGGGATCACAGCGTAATTTGCGTAGTGGCTGAGCCCCGGGATCTCATTGCCCTGGAACGGGCAAGGGAATATCAGGGCTTATATCATGTGCTCCACGGCGTCATCTCTCCTCTGAACCACATTGGCCCCGATGACATTCGAATTCGGGAGCTTCTCGCCCGGGTGGCAGATGGAGATGTGCAGGAAGTCATTATGGCTACCAACCCCGACACAGAGGGAGAGGCCACTGCCATGTACATCTCCCGCCTTTTGCGGCCTATGGAGATCAAGGTCACCCGCCTGGCCTACGGCGTCCCCCGTTGGTAGCCAGCTGGAGTATGCCGATGAGGTCACACTTCTGCGCGCCCTGGAGGGACGGCAGGAAATTTAAAAATGTAAGGCCTCTGGGATCCCCTTAGGGCAGAGGTCACGCGTATCAACCTAGAGAAACAGAGGGATTGCTATGGAGGCACTGAAAGCGCGCATCCAGGAAGAAGGCCGCATTCTGCCTGGCAACATCGTCAAGGTAGATGGATTTCTAAACCATCAGGTGGACCCCCAGCTTTTGGGGGCAGATTGCAGACGAGTTTGCCAGGCTCTTTGACATCGGCCGCGTCACTAAAATACTCACAGCAGAGGCCAGTGGCATTGCACTGGCGGCCGTCTGCGCTTACCGCTATGGATTGCCCATGGTCTTTGCCAAGAAGGCAAAGAGCGACAACATCGAAGGCGGTCTTTACCAGAGCGAGATCTTCTCCTATACCTATAAGAAAAAGGTGACGCTGCTGGTGGCAAAGGATTGGATCACCGCCCGGGACCGGGTGCTCATTATAGACGACTTTCTGGCCCGCGGCGAAGCCATGCGGGGGGCTCATCGACATTGTGACTCAGGCCGGAGCTGAGCTGGCGGGCGGGCATCGGCGTGGCTGTGGAAAAGGGGTTCCAGCACGGCGGCGACCAGCTGCGGCAGGCGGGCTATCCCCTGAAATCCCTGGCCATCCTAGACAAGGCGGATAAAGACGGATTTACATTCCGGGAGGACTGAAATAATGCAAAAAAAAAAGATTTTGATTCTGGACTTCGGCGGGCAGTATAACCAGCTCATCGCCCGCAGAGTCCGGGAATGTCGGGTATACTGTGAGGTCAAACCTTACACCATGACCATGGCGGAAATCCGGGCCTTCGCCCCCATCGGCATTATCTTCACCGGCGGCCCCAACAGCGTTTACCTGGAGGAATCTCCCCAGGTGGACCCAGAGATTTTCTCCTTAGGCGTGCCGGTTTTGGGCATCTGCTATGGCTGCCAGCTGATGGCCCACGCCCTGGGCGGCCAGGTCACCGCAGCGCAGGTGGATACTGCTCGAGAATATGGAAAAACCGACACCTTCTACGACACCACCTGTCCCTCTTCCAGGGGCCTGCCTCAGGAGGGGGTCAGCTGGATGAGCCATGGGGATTACATGGCACAGGTGCCCGCAGGCTTCCGTCTGGTGGGCCATACAGCTGCCTGTCCCAACGTAGCCATTGCTGACGAAACCCGGGGCTTTTACGGCGTGCAGTACCACCCTGAGGTCAATCACACTGAGCATGGCGTGGACATGATCCGGAACTTCCTGTATCGGGTCTGTGGGGCCGCCGGGGACTGGACCATGGAGGATTATAAGAACCGGGCCATTGTCCAAATCCGGGAGAAAGTAGGCGGCGGCAAGGTCCTCCTGGCCCTGTCCGGCGGTGTGGATAGCTCCGTGGCCGCTGCCCTCCTGGCCGAGGCGGTGGGCGGACAGCTCACCTGTGTGTTTGTGGATCACGGCCTGATGCGCAAGAACGAGGGCGATGAAGTGGAAGCCGCCTTCTCCAGATGGGACATTCATTTTGTCCGGGTGGACGCCGAAGCCCGGTTCCTGGGGCGGCTTTTGCTGGAGTGTCCGACCCGGAGCGCAAGCGGAAGATCATCGGCGCGGAGTTTATCCGGGTGTTTGAGGAGGAGGCCAAGCAGCTGGGTCAGGTGGACTTCTTGGTCCAGGGCACCATCTACCCCGACGTCATCGAGTCCGGCACTGGCAACGCCGCCGTCATCAAGAGCCACCACAATGTAGGGGGGTCTGCCTGACCATGTGGACTTCCGGGGAGATCATTGAGCCCCTGCGCCTCCTCTTTAAGGATGAGGTCCGGCAGCTGGGCCGGGAGCTGGGGTTACCGGAGTACCTGGTCATGCGTCAACCCTTCCGGGCCCAGGTCTGGCCATTCGGGTCATTGGAGAAATCACCCGGGAAAAGCTGGATATCCTGCGGGAGGCGGATTTCATCTTCCGGGATGAAATCGCAAAAAGCCCACCTGGAGGGCTCCATGAACCAATATTTCGCCGTGCTGACGAATATGCGCTCCGTCGGCGTTATGGGCGACGGCCGCACCTACGACTACACCCTGGCCCTCCGCAGTGTCACCACCACGGACTTCATGACCGCCGACTGGACCCGGATCCCCTACGATGTGCTGGACCGGGTCTCCGTCCGCATCGTCAATGAGGTGCCCCACATTAATCGGATTGTATACGACATCACCAGTAAGCCGCCAGCGACGATTGAGTGGGAGTGATTTTTTGAAACTCCCGAACCCGTTGTGGCACAACGATTTTACGGTTTTATATCTCTCTTTTGATAACGATTTGATAACGCTCCCCATATACCGTATCATTCTATATTCCCACTGGATTGCGGGTAAAGAATGTTTTTTGCGGCTTATAAGTGAGGACAACCATATTAGAAAGCCCTTACCGATGGCAACGTCGGTAAGGGCTTTTTTGCTGTCTATTCGTCTATGTCAAGCCTGTCCCGGAACGCTTCTACCAGAAAATCGCTCAACTCTTTGGAGGGGACTTTGGCCCAGCGGTGAGTGGTGTCGTACTTGGGGTAGTTGTACCGCCAGCGGTCATAGTCTTCCCTGGTGATCTCCCCGGCCTCCAGCTTCTTGGCCTGCTCCGCCCAGGCGGACAGCATATCAAGCATATTGGCATAGGTCTTGCCTTTGGATTTGTCCAGACGCAGACAAACCTCGCCGTCAATCTCCCCAATAGTCAGCCCCCGAATATCCTCCAAAGCAAAGAGGGTGTGCATCAGGCCGATGTCGGTATCTATGTCAGGGACGGTCAGGGCATCAGGGGAAATATCAAAGAAGTCAGCCAGGGTCTTTGTCAGGTCGGCCTTGGGGGTGCGGCTCCCGGTTTCATACTGTGCCATACGCACATCGGCGGAGCGTTCCGGGAAACCCACCACCATGCCAAGATACTTCTGTGTGATGCCCTTCATGTTGCGGAAGAAACGAATACGTTCACCAATCGCCATAACTGCCAACTCCAATCTATGTAATGGGGACACTTGAAGTATAACAGATATGTTTAGACCAGTCAAGAGAAAAATAAATAAATTTGTTTATATTTTCTCGTTGGAAGGTCTTGACATAACGGAATAGAGTTAGTATAATAGGACTACGTTAAGCAAATAGCGTTAAATCAAAAAAGAAAGGAGGAATCCATATGGAGAACAGATTCATCCGGGCGGAAGAAGTTGCGGACGAGCTGGGTGTATCGAAGCCCTACGCCTATAAACTCATCCGGCAGCTCAACGAAGAATTGAAGGACAAGGGCTTCATCACCATCGCAGGGCGGGTCAACCGCCAGTATTTCAACGAACGGCTCTACGGGGCCAGAAAGGAAGGGAACTAAATGCCAGTCTTTAAGGACGAAGCAAGAGGAACATGGTACGTCATGGTGCGGTATCAGGACTGGACGGGGGAGCGCAAACAGAAGTGCAAGCGTGGCTTTGCCACCAAACGGGAGGCCCAGGAGTGGGGGCGCAGTTTCCAGATGCAGACCTCCGGCGACCTGGATATGACCTTTGAAGCCTTTACCGAGCTTTTTACACCAAGGATATGAAACCCCGGCTCAAAGGAGAACACCTGGCTGACCAAGGAGAACATCATCCAGAAGAAAAATTCTGCCCTACTTTGGCAAGCGGAAGATTAGCGAGATCACCACCAAGGACGTGATCGCATGGCAGAACGAGTTGCTGGCCTACCGGGACGAGAAGCGCAAGCCCTACTCGGCTACCTACCTCAAAACCCTGCACAACCAGCTTAGCGCCATCTTCAATCACGCTGTCCGCTTCTATGAGCTGCGCTCCAATCCCGCCGCCAAGGCTGGGAACATGGGGTCAGAGGAACGGAAGGAAATGCTGTTCTGGACGAAGGCGGAGTATCAGAAGTTTGCAGATGCCATGATGGACAAGCCCCTCTCCTACTACGCCTTTGAAATGCTCTACTGGTGCGGTATCCGGGAGGGGGAGCTGCTGGCTCTCACCCCGGCGGACTTCGACTTTGAGGCGGGTACAGTGTCCATCAGCAAATCCTATCAGCGGCTCAAGGGCAAGGACGTGATTACCACCCCCAAGACGAAAAAGAGCAACCGTGTCATTAAGATGCCCAAATTCCTCTGCGGAGAGATGGAGGACTACTTAAAGATGTTTTACAGCACCGGGGCAAATGAACGGATTTTCCCTGTCAGCAAGCACTATCTCCACCATGAAATTGACAGAGGTGCGAAAGCGGCGGGAGTGAAGCGGATCAGAATTCACGACCTCCGACATTCACACATTTCCCTGCTGATTGATATGGGCTTCACCGCCCTGGCAATCGCTGACCGGGTGGGGCATGAGAGTATCGACATCACCTACCGCTACGCCCATCTGTTTCCCACAAGGCAGACTGAAATGGCGGACAAGCTGGACTTTGAAAGGATGGGAACGTAACCATGTCACTGAAAAACCGAGACAACAAAAATCGCTGGAGGAACAAGACCGTGGCCTTCCGGGTATCCCCGGAGGAAGATGAACAGATCGAGGCCGCTGTGCGGCTCTCCCGGCCTGACAAAGCAGGACTACATCACAAGACGCCTGCTGTGCCGGGATGTGGTGGTACAGGGTAATCCCAAGGTCTACAAAGCCCTGCGTGACCAGCTTGCCGCCGTTCTGGACGAACTGCGGCGGGCCGAGGACGGGGGCTGGCGTGGACGATGAACTGCTGGACACCATTCAGATGATCGCCGCTATCATGGGCGGCATGAAGGAGGGTTGATAGATTGATGGATTCCAGAGAAGCGAAAAGGACTGTCCCGGTTCCGTCTGTTGGCGCAGACGGGGGAACAGCCCAATTCACAAACACCTACCGCAAGTATAACAGAGGAAACGACAGAAAACAATCCCCCTGAAAAAATTATGCGGAACTGCTGCGGAAAATGCAGCGCATGAACGACCCGGCGTATCTCCCCACGATTTCCATGAACGAGTTGTACGAGAACGTCTATCAGAGCAGACCGCCCGTCATTGACGGTCTGCTCTATGCGGGGACATATCTCTTTGTGCGGGGCGCTCCCAAGGTGGGCAAGTCCTTTCTCATGGCCCAGCTTGCCTACCACGTCAGCATGGGCCTCCCCCTGTGGGACTATCCCGTTCACAAGGGGACTGTCCTCTATCTGGCGCTGGAGGACGATCACCGTCGCTTGCAGGAGCGGCTTTACCGGATGTTCGGCATGGACGGCACCAACGACCTCCTCTTTTCCATCTGCGCAAAGCAGGTCGGCAACGGGCTGGAGGAACAGCTAAAGCGGTTCGTGCAGGAACACCCCGACACCAAGCTGATTATCATTGACACCCTCCAGAAAATCCGGGAGGCTGGCGGGGATAAATACAGCTATGCCAACGACTATGAGGTGGTAGGAAAGCTGAAACGCCTTGCTGACGCTTGCGGCGTCTGCCTCCTACTGGTACATCACACTCTCGGAAGCAGCAGGCCGATGATAAGTTTGATATGATCTCCGGCACCAACGGATTATTGGGTGCGGCGGATGGGGCCTTTCTTCTTCAGAAGGAGAAGCGGACGGATGACACCGCCATTCTGGATGTGGTAGGACGTGACCAGCAAGACCAGAGGCTCTATCTCACCAAGGACAAGGAACACTTGACATGGACACTGGAGCGGATGGAAACAGAGTTGTGGGTAGAACCCCCCGACCCGGTGCTGGAGGCCGTAGCCGCCTTTATCACGGTGGAGAGGCCGTTCTGGTGCGGTACTGCCACAGAGCTGGCAGCGGCCCTGCAAGTGGATATGAAGCCCAACGCCCTGGCGATGAGGCTGAACGTCCGGGCCGGGAAACTGGCAACGGACTATCATATCCGCTACGAAAGCACCCGTACCCACGCCGGGAGAAGTATTCGGCTGACGCTGGAACCTCCCCAGGCGTGACGACCGCGACGGCTGTGACGGCTTTTTTTTTGAGAGCGGCGGCGGTGTCTAAAACATCGTCACAGTCGTCACGGCTGTCACGGGGAGCGGGGTCAAATGTCAAGGGGGGTATACCTGCGGGTGGAGATTGCCGCAAGGCAATACAACCCGAACCCCTTGACATTTGGCCCACGGAGGACACTTGCCGGGTGGTGGAAAGGCTGTGCCTTTCCACCTGCCCAACGGCGAGTGGCAAAGTTTAGGCGGGGTGCAGGGTGCCCTTTTCAAAAAGGGCGGCCCTGCTGGGGGAGGCAACCGCAGTTGCCGGGGGCAAAGCCCCCACACCCCTCGGAGAGCCCACGACACTTTCGCACCAACGGGGCGAAAGTGTCATAGTGGGTTATTACACTTCCTGCAGGAAGTGCCTCCCCCGAACCCCCGTCCTCTTTCAACAACCCAACATCTGAAACAGGAGGATTTTTGCCTATGGCGAGAGGCGACGGTATTGATCGTACCAACGCAAGAAATATGAGGCTGACCGAAACCAAGATCGGTAACACCCAGCAGCACAACGAGCGTGAGAAGGATTCCTATGTCAACCAGGACATTGTACCAGAGCGGACGCCGCTCAATGTCCACTTCAAAACCCCGTCCGCCGGGTATCGGGAGATGTTCTCCCAAATGGAGGCCGATGGTGTGATCTCCACCCGTGGCATTAAGGCGGACGCATTTCGATACGGTGAGTTGGTCTTTGATGTGAACTCCGCCTATTTCTACAACCACGGCGGCTATGACTTCGCAAAACAATTTTACACCGACGCATACAAATCCGCAATCAAAATCGTAGGTGGAGAGCAGTATATTTTGTCGGCAGTCATGCACGCTGATGAGCGGAACCGGGCCATGTCTGAGAAGATGGGGCAGGATGTCCATCATTACCATCTTCATGTGGTCTATATCCCTGTAGTAGAGAAGGAAATCCGCTGGACAAAACGGTGCAAGGACAAGTCGTTGATTGGCAAGGTAAAAGAAACGGTCATGCAGGTCAGCATGAGCAAAAGTGGGCATCCCAGCCCGCAGTAGACGAGGCCACCGGGGAGCCATTACGAACAGCAAAGGGCAAGCCTGTGCTGAGAAAGTCGTACAGTGTCCTGCAAGATGATTTCTTTGAGCATATGCGCTCCGCTGGCTACACGGACTTGGGCGTGGAGAGCGTGGCAGTGCCGAGGAACATCTGACGGTCACGCAGTTCAGGGTGAAGTGTGAACAGGAGCGGCTTGCACAGCTTCAGGAGGCGGCTGTGCTGGCGCAGGCCGAGGTTGACCGAAGGAACAGGGAGGCGGCAGCTGCCGAAAAGGAAGCGGCCCAGGCCAAGGCCAAACTAAACGATGTGGCCCACATGCTGAAAGGCATGGAGAAGCTGGCGGAGGAATTTTCCAGCGACCCGGAACAGGTCTTGCCAGAAGCGGGGCCGCTGGAATCGGCCAAGTCTTACCGAGAGAAGAAGGCCAAGCCCCTTTGGGAGAAAATCGTCAAAGTGCTGCGCTCCGTCTATCGGGCCTATTTCGACCTCAAATCCAAATTTGAGCAGCTGCAAGCGGACTATGGCCAGGAGGTCAGCAAAAAATAGTTCCTTATCAGAAAAGGATTTACGAGGTCTGCGCCGAGAGGGACGGCTTAAAAGGACAGGTCAGGGACTATGAGCGGGTCAGACGGGCCATTGGCCCAGAACAGGCGGACAAGATATTGGAGGCTGTTTACCAGCAGGAACAGGCTGAAAAAGGAACGGAAACGGGCCGCAAGGCCCAAAATGAGTAGGCGCACGATAATCAAAAAAAAATGGAGGTAACATTATGGAAAAGTACATCTTCGACGAGAGCAACGGCCTGTGGTATGAGTTGCAGAGGAACTAACAATATCCGGGCGTGTGCGGCGGAAATCGTGGACACAGAAATTATTTGCGCATGAGGCCCCAAATCGAAGGGTGTCCCGGTGAATGCCCTCCTGATTTATTTGGGACAGCGGGTAAAAACTTCTTGCATTTTAGAGTGTGCTATGCTATACTGTTGCCATCCTGATTTGAGGAGTCTATCAAATATGCGGCAAGGTATTCTTAAATAAAATTTGATAATGGGCGCAAAAATGATTGCCCCTTGCAGGGGCTTGGTTTTTGTACCCAATTTTAAGAATACTTTTTGCCTTTTCAGTTCATATCGTGATAGACCGCGGCTATGTAAGTCGTGTATGTTTCTGTGTGTCCGAAGTCATGATCCCCAGCGGTAAAAGTATTAGCCGCTGGGGATTTTTGCGCCCATTCTGGGCCTTGTAGGGAGGACAATCATATGAAAATCATCAATATTGGCATTCTTGCTCATGTAGACGCAGGTAAGACGACCTTGACGGAGAGCCTGTTATATACCAGCGGAGCCATTTCAGAACCGGGGAGCGTCGAAAAAGGGACAACGAGGACGGACACCATGCTGTTGGAGCGGCAGCGTGGGATTACCATTCAAGCGGCAGTCACTTCCTTCCAGTGGCACAGATGTAAAGTCAACATAGTGGATACGCCCGGCCACATGGATTTTTTGGCGGAGGTGTACCGCTCTTTGGCTGTTTTAGATGGGGCTATCTTGGTGATCTCCCGCTAAAGATGGTGTGCAGGCCCAGACCCGTATTCTGTTCTATGCCCTGCGGAAAATGAACATTCCCACCGTTATCTTTATCAACAAAATCGACCAGGCTGGCGTTGATTTGCAGGGCGTGTATCAGTCTGTTCGGGATAAGCTCTCCGCCGATATTATCATCAAGCAGACGGTATCGCTGTCCCCGGAAATAGTCCTGGAGGAAAATACCGACATAGAAGCATGGGATGCGGTCATCGAAAATAACGATAAATTATTGGAAAAGTATATCGCAGGAGAACCAATCAGCCGGGAAAAACTTGTGCGGGAGGAACAGCGGCGGGTTCAAGACGCCTCCCTGTTCCCGGTCTATTATGGCAGCGCCAAAAAGGGCCTTGGCATTCAACCGTTGATGGATGCGGTGACAGGGCTGTTCCAACCGATTGGGGAACAGGGGAGCGCCGCCCTATGCGGCAACGTTTTAAGGTGGAGTATACAGATTGTGACCAGCGGCTTATCTATCTGCGGCTATACAGCGGAACGCTGTGCCTGCGGGATACGGTGGCCCTGGCCGGGAGAGAAAAGCTGAAAATCACAGAGATGCGTATTCCATCCAAAGGGGAGATTGTTCGGACAGACACCGCCCACAAGGGCGAAATTGTCATCCTTCCCAGCGACAGCGTGGGATTAAACGACGTATTAGGGGACCAACACCCGGCTTCCTCGTGAAAGGTGGTGCGATGCCCCCCTCCCCATGCTGCGGACGACGATCACGCCGAAAACGGCAGCGCAAAGAGAACGGTTGCTGGACGCTCTTACGCAAATTGCGGATACTGACCCGCTTTTGCGCTACGAGGTGGATTCCATCACCCATGAGATCATTCTTTCTTTTTTGGGCCGGGTGCAGTTGGAGGTTGTTTCCGCTTTGCTGGCAGAAAAGTACAAGATTGAAACAGCGGTGAAGGAACCTACCGTCATTTATTTAGAGCGGCCGCTCAAAGCAGCCAACCACACTATCCATATTGAGGTGCCACCCAACCCGTTTTGGGCATCCATCGGACTGTCTGTTACGCCGCTCCCGCTTGGCTCCGGTGTACAATACGAAAGCCGGGTTTCCCTGGGATACTTGAACCAGAGTTTTCAAAACGCTGTCATGGATGGTATCCGTTACGGGCTGGAACAAGGCTTGTGCGGCTGGAACGTAACGGACTGTAAGATTTGCTTTGAATACGGACTTTACTATAGCCCAGTCAGCACGCCGGCGGATTTTCGCTCATTGGCCCCGATTGTATTGGAACAGGCATTGAAGAAATCAGGAACGCAGTTGCTGGAACCTTATCTCTCGTTCACCCTCTATGCGCCCCAGGAATACCTTTCCAGGGCTTATCACGATGCGCCAAAATACTGTGCCGCTATCGAAACGGCCCAGATAAAAAAGGATGAAGTTGTCTTTACTGGCGAAATTCCCGCCCGCTATATACAGGCATACCGTACTGATTTGGCCTTTTACACCAACGGGCGGAGCGTGTGTCTGACGGAACTGAAAGGGTATCAGGCCACTGTCGGCGAGCCAGTCATCCAGCCCCGCCGTCCAAACAGCCGCCTGGACAAGGTGCGCCATATGTTCAGTAAGATTACTTGATACACCACAGCAAAGAAGGTTATTGCATTTCCCTGTCTTTCGTGGTAAAATGTAGTTGTAAACCACCAGAGAAAACAACAACCCTGCTACCCCCGTTATCACCACCGATAACAATTTGATAACAGCCCATCGTATAGGCTGGATAATATGGACACATCAAATAATCAAAAAAAAAATGAGGTATCAAATTTATGAAGCAAAAATCCGTTAAAGATGATGCGCAACAACGAATGGGAATGACGGAGCATGTTTGGGGGCCTTCCCGGAAACTGCAGGAGGCCAGCAATGAGATTGCTGTTTCAGCTGGATACCAGGGATTATGATCCAAACAGGGAAAGCCTTTGTGCGGCCCTCTGTGCGTGGGATCATCATTTCGCGCCGGGAAGGTCGGCATGGTACACAGCCAGAAGTATGACTATTATAAATTCCCCGGTGGAGGCGTCGAAGCAGGAGAAAGCAGGCATCAGGCGCTCATTCGTGAAGTCTTGGAGGAGTCGGGAATGTGCGTCATTCCCGATACCATAGCAGAATACGGACTGGTTCATCGCATCCAAAAAAGGGTGAAAAAAGAGGCCGTTTTTATTCAGGATAACTATTATTACCTTTGTGAAGTGGATCCTGGCATTCTGCCGCAGCGGTTGGATGATTACGAGGCGGAAGAGCGCTTTACGCTTGAATTTGTGGCCCCATATTGGCAATCACAACGAATCGTAATAAAGACCATGGTCCGAAAGATCCAATCATGCTGGAACGTGAGGCCTTGGTGCTGGAATTGCTGATCCAAGAAGGTTATCTCTCAGCAGACACGTAAACGCTCTACTTGGGGGAAGCGTCACCATCCGAAGCGGCATGGGCACAAGACCCGCTATATTCCTACATGGGACTATTTCATCCCCGATGAAACGCCAACCTGAATGAGCAGGCTAGCGCAACTGGAAACCATCACCACCCAACTAAAATCCGCCAAGGGCGTCGCTGAGAAATTCAAAGCCCACGGCCAACCAGCCCGGGTGCGCCAGATGAACCATCTCCACACAAGCGGAAAGGAAATCGTGCTCCATGAGCTTCTTCACCAAATAGCACCAGCAGTGGCCCCTGATTTCCATGCAGGGGCCATTTTTTTCACTATTTTCCATCCTTTTGCAAACAATATTGGTTTACAAACCCGGTAAAATGTACTATAATAACTGAGCCAGGAGGAGACCGTACTCTTGCGCGACATGGAGCATCCGAGTGGACTTGCAACGCGAAGCAACTCGCTTTGCTATATGTCGGAACATGTATCTTAGCGATACTTTCCCAGCGCTATTATCCCGCCGGCTCTTATGCACATTCCGACTGGCACTTTGTGCGAAGCTGAATGGATATTTGCACTCTCGCAATTGTGATATGGATGACTCTCTTCAGCGGTTTGCGGATCAGCTACAATGACGCAAAGCCCTATGATTTTCTTGTCACGGCAGAAGATAAGTCAAAACCCGAAAACCACTGTGGTTCAAGGGTTTTCAGGCATAGGAACCTCGATTTTACCACATTTTTTTTACCACAAACGATCCCGGGAAGCCCTGATATGACTGGATTTTTTTTCGAGTTTTGAGGAAGTAAAAAATGCAGATTTACAAGACCCGTTATATCCCTGTGGGAGACTATTTCATCCCCGATTGGACGCTGCCGGAGGAGCCCCGTCCCATTGGCACCGGGGGCCGCATGCGGCGAGATTACTTAAAAAAGAGTACCACCCGGTTTTATATTCCAATATGGTTCTGCGCGGGACCCTCTGGACGTGTTTGGCCGATTTGAATGAGCAGGCCCAGCAGCGCCTGGAAACCATCATCGTCCAGATGAAAACCGCCGGGGGCGTCACCGAGAAAGCTGAAAGCCCGCGATCCGCTGGCCTGGGCACAGCAAATGAACAATATCCACGCCAGAGCGAAGGAAATCGTGCTCCATGAGCTGATCTTCACCGAATAGCACCAGCAGGGCCCTGACTTCCGAACAGGGCCCCTTTTTTCACTATTATCTGTCGTAATTCAGAGAATCGCGGTTTACAATTTCAGTAAAATATACTATAATGGTTAAGTTTAAAAGGCGTAGTGTGCCTTTGCGTGACATTGAACATTTGAGAGGACTTTTATCGTGAAGCAACTCGTTTTACTATATTGGGGCTGCGTGTTCCTGATGTACCTGTCCCAGACATATTATCCTGTTGAAACTCAGCTTGACGGTCCTCAGACTGGCAAGCGCCACTTCATGCTGCGCCGGGCGGATATTTTCATGATCGTCGTCATTGCGTGGATGACGTGCTTCTCGTTTTTGAGGACAAGCTATAATGATACTTTAAACTATATTTCTGCATTTACAAATGTACAAAGTGTGGCAGAAGGCGTTGCAAACGGCACATTTACAGACTGGACGGGTAACCCTTGGTCAATGCTGTATCGAAGCTTCATGCGCAGTATCACTGACAATTACCATATCTATTTCTTTCTTCCCGCATTTTTGAGCAGCTTTGCAGTAGTAAAACTATGCAAAAGATATTCCATCAATCCTGCGTTTAGCTTGTTGATTTTCTTTTCTGTAGGAACCTACATTACATACGTTGCAGCGATGAAGCAGTGCGCTGCTATGTTTTTTTCCTGCTTATGGCGCTCCCCTATGCAATCGATAAGAAATATGTGAAGTTCTACTTGCTGGTGTTTGTTGCAATTATGTTTCATACCCATGCGTTTATGTTCGCCATTGTTCCTCTTTTATTCGAAAAACCATGGGGAAAGGTAACTTGGGTAGGCCTCGGAATTACTCTGTTTGCTATGGCAACCTACGATTCAACGCTGGGTGCCTTTATGGAATACGCCCAATCGCTGGGCGCAATGGTTGCGGAAGTTGAGGTTTTTGACGAGCATCAGATCAACATACTCCGGGTGTTGGTGTATTGGGTCCCGGCAATTTTGGCGCTCATATTCCGTAGGCGCTTATTTAGCAACTCAACCAGAATTGAAAATTTGTTTGTCAATATGAGCATAGTCAGCGCATTCATTCTGACTATCGGGCTGGTACAGGGCGCAAATCTTTACGCAAGAATGGCCGCGTACTTTGAAATCGCAACCGCAATTGCATTGCCATGGATGATAAAGAAACTGTTTACCAAACAGTCTGCACGGTTGGTGACTATAACAGCAGGAGTTCTTTATTTTGGCTACTTCTATTACGAGTTTGCCATATCCAAAAATTTCGGCAATGATTATTCCGCAATCAGTTTATGGGAGTTTGCATTAAGCTTGTTTAGATAAACAGAAGGAGATTTTGAATAAAATGGCTGATTCAAAATTCAAGGCGATGATGAATTCGTTGTCATCCAATTCAACTATATTACGGGAATTAAGCCCTGAAGAAAATCAGTCACTTAAAAATGAACTCGTTCAAATGTTTCAAGAAATTCTGGCTGTTTGTCAGAAGCACGGCTTAACCATTATGCTTGGCGGCGGTTCTGCTTTTGGGTTGTGTGCGCCATCAAGGATTTATCCCTTGGGACGATGACTTGGATTTAATGATGCCTAGAAATGACTATGAGGTGTTTAAGACTGTTTTTGAAGAAGAGCTGGGCAAAAAATATATATTATCTTCACCCAACTACAAAGATAAGTCCAAAGCGCGATTCCCCAAGATCATGAAAAAAAGAATACTGTGTTGAAAGAATTAACGGATATCAATTCCGATCTTCCGTGCGGCATTTTCTTAGATATTTTCCTGATTGAAAATGTCCCGGAAAACATTTTGCTTCAAAGAATCAAGGGCCTTTGGTGCAGCGGATTGATGTTCGCTAGTACTCAAGCTTTTTGGTATGAGCATAGATGCGACGAACTGAGAACATATATGTGCCAAACAGATGAAGGTAAAAAAGTCTTATCGGACCAGAATGAGAATCGGAAAAATCTGCGGTATGATCCCTTCTTGGAAATGGTTTAACGCTGTAGATAAAGCGGTGCAATACCATGGTAAAACTAGCCTCGTCGGAATGCCTACAGGTCGGAAACATTACTTTGGAGAAATTCATCCTAAGGATGTTTTGTTGCCGGTGTCTTACGGTTCTTTCTGCAATCTAAAGGCTCCGTTGCCAGGCAAGACTGACACATATTTGAGAAAATTGTATGGTGAAAGCTACATGGAGCTGCCCCCGAGGATAAAAAGAGAAAAGCATTTCATCGTAGAGTTTTCGTTACATGAATCAGGAGGCATAGAATGAATATCGCACTGATTTTTTGCTGGTGGCTCCGGTAAACGAATGAACAGCAAAGGAACACCTAAGCAATTTTTGGAGATAAACGGCGTTCCAATTATTATTCGCACCATTGAGCATTTTGAAAATCACCCCTCAGATTGATGGGATTTGTGTTGTGTGTATTGAGCCTTGGATCAGCCATCTGAAAAAAGCTGCTGAAACGCTACGATATTCAAAAAAGTAATTGATATTGTTCCTGGTGGCAAGGACGGTCAGGGAGTCCATTCGTAACGGGCTTTTTGCAATTGAGCAACGTTTTCCTACCATGAAGGATATCATTGTGTTGATTCATGATGGTGTGCGTCCACTGATCAACGAGCAGTTGATTTCTGACAATATCTTATGCGTCCGAGAGAACGGCAGCGCTATCACCATAGTGCCAGCTACTGAAACTATCGCAACCGTCGATGATTGCAAGCGAGTGACTGCCGTGACAGATCGAGCCATGTATTACATAGCCCGTGCACCTCAGAGCTTTTTACCTTTCTGATATTTTAGAAGCCCATCGTAAAGCCGTAGAGCAAGGCATTGCCTCAACCATGATCGACTCAGCTATGCTGATGACCCACTATGGCTATAAGTTATACACGAAGTTGAGGGGCCGCAGGAAAACATTAAAAGTTACAACGCCTTCAGATTTCTATGTCTGCCGCGCTTTATTGCAGGCCAAAGAGAATTCACAGATATGGGGGAACTAACGAAAATGAATCAATTAGAATGCCCCAACGATCAGACTCTGCAAGAGGATTTGGAAAAGATAGCGGCGTTGCCCATTACATGGGATGCATTGAACAATTCTACTGTTTTGATTACTGGAGCCACTGGGCTGATCGGAAGCCAGTTGGTTCGGGCTATTCTTGCCGTAAACCGTATTCATAGCAGCCAGATACGAATTCTGGCCATGGTGCGATCCAAGGATAAAGCATCTCAAATTTTTGGCAATCTGCTGCAGCGTCCGGAACTGGAAATTATCACGGGGGATATTACATGCCCGATTTGCACAGATCACGAGGTAGACTACATTATTCACACAGCCAGCGTTACCACATCTAAGCAATTTATAACACATCCCGTTGACGCAATTGAAGTTGCGGTTAGGGGGACAAAGAATGTTTTAGAATTGGCGAAAGACAAAAGGTGTAGGAGTGTTGTCTATCTTTCATCAATGGAGGTATATGGAACAGTTGCCTCCGCTGATAATCATCGAACCACAGAAGATGAACTAGGGTATATCGCCCTGTCCAGTGTTCGTAGCTGTTATCCAGAGGGCAAGCGGTTGTGTGAGAACATGTGCGTTTGCTATGCGGCACAATATGGAGTTCCTGTTAAAATCGCACGATTGTCCCAAACATTTGGCGCCGGTGTATCCTTGAATGACAATCGCGTTTTTGCTCAGTTTGCCAAAGCTGCAATAGCCGGCAAAGATATCGTACTACATACCAAAGGCAGCTCAAATGGAAACTATTGCTATACTGCGGATGCCGTGGCTGGGTTGCTGACAATCCTTTTGAATGGCGAAAACGCAGAAGCGTACAATGTGGTTAGCGAAAGCACCACCACGACGATTGCACAGATGGCGCAAATGGTGTTCTGAACAGATTACCGGAGGCGAAAGCAGAGTCATCTTTGACATTCCTGACAATGTGCTAACTTATGGGTATGCTCCAGATGTGAAATTGCGTTTGAGTAGCAAGAAGCTGGAAAAACTCGGCTGGAAACCGCTTATTGCGCCGGAGCTCGTAACAATGTACAGAAGACTGATTGCCAGCTTCAAAGCGCAGGAAAGCACAAATGCTATTTTAGGATAAGAAAATGTAATTCTATGGACATGGTGAAAAAAATATCTGTTTTAATGGGTATTTACAACTGCGCAAGTACATTGGAACAGGCGGTTGCATCTATCCAGAGCCAAACGTTTACCAACTGGGAACTGATCCTCTGCGACGACGGATCCTCCGACAATACATACCAGGTCGCACAGGCTCTTGCAGCAAAGGACAGCCGTATCGTGCTGCTGTGCAATCCGCAGAACCTGGGTTTGAATCAGACATTGAATAACTGCCTGGCCGCTGCCACTGGCGACTATATTGCCCGAATGGATGGCGACGATGACTGTGTACCGGAGCGGTTTGAAAAAGCAACTAGACCTTCTGGAGCACCATCCGGAATTTCAAATTACAAGCTGTCCAATGAAGCTTTTTGATGAGAATGGCGAGTGGGGCCAGACTACAGTGCCGGAATATCCAACTCCCGAGGACGTTGTAAATGGCACGCCAATCATCCATGCGGCTGTGATGTTACGTAAGGAATGTATAGATGCTGTCGGCGGATATACCGTGGATAAGCGGATGCTCCGTGTAGAGGACGTGAATCTCTGGATCAAGCTGTATGCTGCCGGATATCGCTGCCATAACATTCAGGAACCGTTGTATCGGATGCGTAACGACCAGAATGCCTTGAATCGGCGTAAATATATCTATCGTGTCAATTCCGTCTATGTTCGCCTGCTGGGTTGTAAGATGCTGCATTTAGGGCTCAAAAAGCTATCTGGGGCCGTTCGGCCTATGATTAATGGACTGGTACCCGCAAAAAGCAAGTAAGACAGTTTATTCGAAAAAAACAGCACCACATGTAATACGCTGTCCGTTTGGAGGGATGCATCATGATTCCCAAGAAGATACACTACTGCTGGTTTGGACGAGGTGAGAAACCCAAACTTGCCCAAAAGTGTATTGCTAGTTGGAGAAAGTATTGTCCGGATTACGAGATTGTTGAGTGGAATGAGGATAACTTTAACCTTGATTATAATGATTATACCCGATACTGCTATGATAATAAGAAGTGGGCTTTTCTAAGTGATTTTGTTCGTCTTGTGATCGTGGCAGAGCATGGTGGCCTATATTTTGATACTGATGTGGAACTATTAAAGAGTCCGGATGAGTTATTACAATATGATGCTTTCTATGGCTTTGAAAATGACAATTATATCGCAACAGGACTCGGCTTTGGCGCCCAAGTAAATCATCCGACCATCCTGGCGATGAAAGTAAAATATGAAGAAATAGAACCTAATGATGATGGAAAATATCCTATGATCGTCTGTCCTGCGTTAAATACTGCAGCGTTATTGCCGTTTGGGTTGACATTGGATGGAACTCGGCAAAACATAGCTGGTGCAGAAATCTTTCCGGCTGATTGGTTCAATCCGTATGATGACCCAACTGGCCGGTTAAATAAAACAAGGAATACCATTTCTGTTCATTGGTATTCCAAGAGTTGGATGAGCAAAAAAGAAAATTTTCCGGAGCATGTTAATGAAGCCCCTCCATCGGATTTTTGGTGTAGATGCATTTGAGAGGTTTCGAAAATGAAGAAGTCGCTTTTAATTGTCTCACATGCCCTGGAACTAGGTGGCGCAGAGCGCAGCCTCATAGGGCTATTGGATGCACTTGACCCAACAATTTGGGATGTTGATCTGTTCCTCCTGCGCCAAGAAGGGGAACTGATGGATGCAATTCAAGTCATGTGAATCTTCTTCCACAGGTACCCGCATATACGGTGTTGGCGCGCCCAATGAAAGACACGTTGCGCGCGAAGGCCACATTCTGCTGACTGCTGCAAGACTTATCGGCAAAACTGCGGCAGGAAAATATGAAAAAAAGGCATGGATATACCGAAAGTGCTGTTGGGCTGGAGTATAGCCACAAGTTCACCTGTCCGCTGATGCCGGCAATTCAGCCAAACAAGGAATATGATTTGGCCGTCAGCTTTTTGACGCCTCACTATTTTGTGGCGCAAAAGGTGCGGGCAAAAAAGAAAAATTGCCTGGATTCATACGGACTATTCCCATGTACAGGTGAACATTCCGTCAGAAACGGCCATGTGGAGTGCCTATGATCATATCGCGTCGATCTCAGACGCTGTGACGGAGAGCTTTTTTGAATGTTTTCCCAAGTCTGAAGCACAAGGTCGTCTTGATCGAAAAAATATCTTGCCGGAGCGTCTTATCAAACGGCAGGCAGTGGAGCCGGTAGGGAACAGATATGCCTGCAGATGGGTGCATTCGCTTACTGTCTGTCGGGCGTTATTGCACGGCAAAGAACTTTGACAATATTCCAGACATCTGTGCGCGGTTGGTTTCTGCTGGCCTGAATGTGAAATGGTACATCATTGGCTTTGGCGGGGGAGAAACTCTGATCCGGAAGAAAAACGAAGAAGCCGGGATGGAAGATCGCGTGATTCTGCTCGGCAAAAAAAAAAAACCCTTATCCTTATATCAAAGCCTGTGACCTGTATGTTCAACCCAGCCGGTATGAAGGGAAATGTGTCACCGTTCGGGAAGCCCAAACGCTTGGTAAGCCAGTAGTTATCACCCGCTATGCTACTTCCAAGAATCAACTTGAAGATGGTGTTGATGGAGTGATCGTTCCAATGGATAATGAGGGCTGTGCGGCAGGCATCGCCGCTTTGCTGCGTGACTTCAAACAGATGGAGCTGTTATCACAAGCCTGTAGAAGTAGAGATTATTCTAACCGATACGAGATTGAAAAACTGTATCAGATCGTGGGGTGAACCTGTGCCAGAAATCAGCATTATTGTTCCTGTGTATAA
>VOFJ01000689.1_pt1 | contig 36458 bp, 54 predicted proteins | sample 5384081 | NCBI WGS metagenome assembly VOFJ01 (sample SAMN12384729, study PRJNA508395) | human gut metagenome | isolation source: healthy gut I | host: Homo sapiens
ATAGAATGTATCATAAATGTTCAGAGCCGGTAAGCTTTCAGGACTGCTTTCAAGGGATTCCTCACAGAGAGTTCTGGTCGAAGACACCCCGTCGGCAGGTTTTCTTACATTCTAATCTATTTTTATTTTCTTTTTGCTTTTCTATATCTCAAACGTCTCCAGATCATCCGGCACATACAGATTGCCATGATAATACTGCTGTCCTTCCTCCGTATACAACTTCTTTCTCTCCGCCAGATGTGTCTCTTCTGTATGATACAACAACAGATTCGGCACGCCGAGTTCTTCCGCAAGCTGGCATGCTTCTTTTACTGTACTATGATGCTTCTCATAAGGCTTGAATTTATCCGCCTCACCGAACAGGCAGAATGCCTCATGAAGCAGCCAGTCACTGCCCTTCACATATTTATAATCCACCTCATTGTACGGCTCGTCACCAACACAGGTGAATTTCTTACCGCTCTTAAGCTGCATGGTGAATCCGAACTGTTTCGCCTTTGTTGTCGAACCAATGTCGAAGAATGTCACTGGACATCCGAGAATCGTTCTGCTGTCTCCGTCTTTCACGACATCAAACTGGATTCGCTCCCCCATATGCTTACAGACCTTCTGCTGGATCGTCATATTTGCGATTGCCTGAATCTTCTCTGCCAGCTCCTCATGGCAGTAAATGCGAAGATCACCTTCATATTTTCCCTGGTTCATTCTCTGTCCGATCATACGCACCAGCCAGATAATTCCAAGCACGTGGTCTACATGCTCGTGTGTAACGAAGATATCGTGGATATCATTCATGTCGATTCCTGTGTCTTTTAATACTTTCAGAATACGGTTGCCACCGCCTGCATCTACAAGGAAATGTTTCCCTTCATCGCTGATTGCATAGCAAGTATTATAACATTCACTTACCGTTGCATTTCCGGTTCCTAATATTGTTAATTTCATATGCTTTTTCTCCATTTCTGGTTTTTGTACCGCTTTTTCGTAGTACTTCTATCAGTAGTATAGCATATTTTCTCCAAAATCATCTCCCCAGATCATACACAATTACCTTCTGATTTTTCACATCCGCAATCTCGAAAACAATCTCCTGATGTGTAACGGCAGGTCTTTGCCATGTCATATAAAACGCCATCGATCAATTCATATCTCTGGTCATCGGGCAGGGGCATAGTAATCCTCTAAGGTATATTCCCCCTGCTTCTTTACCTGATATGCTCCCAGCGCTTCTCTTTGCTTTGTTCTTTTAATTCTCTCATTTCGGTGATCGTCATAACCATTGCACCTTCCATCTCTAAATTTTGTATATTTGAAATATTCCAGCGAGTTACCAGTTTGGGATAAAAATATCTGCTGTCAGCAGTTTTGGCAATCTAATTTCACGATAATCTGCAGGACTTGTTACTGGCAAAGCACCTTACGAACGCATGGCGATACAAAAAAGAGCCAGCAGGGACGGGGAAAATTCCATTTTTCCCGTCCCCATTGGCTATAAACCCGGACAGATCTACCTCATAAATATAATGTTCCGGCTCTTTTTCTCTCTGATAAAACATCACCATATACCACGGGAAATATTCAATTTCCTCTTTTTGCTCAACATTCCCTTTGCAAAATACAATTTTTCTTCCAAACTTCCAGTTTTCTACTGCAGATACTTTATTCAAAGCAGAATGCTTTTGATAATCATTTCCTGATTTTATCTCAAGAAGGTCAATCTTCAATCCATTCTGTATTACAAAATCCAATTCTCCGTACTTTTTCGACTCAAAATAATTCAATGAGAATCCACCGCTTTTTTATTGACTGGGCAAATACATTTTCCAATATACTTCCCATATTCACATCCATATTCCCCTGTAAGAGTTCAAACTGAATGTTCTCCATGCAGGAAGCACAGAGCAGACCTGTGTCTCCCATAAATAATTTGAACAGATTTCTCTTTTCATTAAGCTGTAACGGAGCCTGTGGTTCTGTAACATTATAAGATGGCAAAGCAACATACCTGCATCACTTAGCCACATAAATGAATTCTCATAACGATTCATTCTTCCATTTTCATCAATCCTGATTTTAAAATAAACCGTCTGTTCTTATCATCCAATTGAGATGCAATACTATCAAAGATGGCTTTAATCCTCACTTTTTCCGCACCTTCGGAATATTTTCGATATATCCTGTCTGTATAATTCCAGGATGCTTCTCTGAAGTTTATTACTTTTCCAATATCATGTGTAGTTACATAAGTTTGTACAACATCCGGCATTCCACCTACAACAATATAAGTTGCAAAAAGTTTCAACAATGTTTCATGCATTACTGTTGGAACTTCGTTATGATTTTCATAGCAGAACTGTAATGTAGTAAATGTTGTATCCTGCACTCCATTCGCCCGGAGAAATTCCCTGAAATTCATAGGATACATAGAAACAATCTCTTCAAATCCAACTGCATAAGAAGGAACTTCTTTATACCTGACACCAAGAAGTGAACCGGATTCAATAATATAATCAAACCGTCCATCTTCAACCAGGAACTTGATTGCACATCTTGCATTGGGGCATTCCTGTATCTCATCCAGGAATACCAATGTCTTTCCCGGCTCCATCTTCTGCATCTTGAAAGCAGTCAGGTTCTCAATAATAGTATCTGCATCCAATTTATCTTCAAAAATTTTTTCGGCACCTTTATCTAATATGAAATTGATTTCTATAAAATTTTCATATTCTTGTTTTGCAAACTCTCGGATAATAGTTGTCTTTCCGATTTGTCTTGCTCCAATGATACAAAGTGCCTTTTTTATTTTTCTGAGTTCTCCATAATTTTAATTTTTACGAAATCTCTTTTTAAGCATTGAATCGCCCTCCTGATATTAGTATTGTAACATTATTCTCGTGTTATTCAATATTTTTTTGTAACATTATTCTTATATTTTCTATTATATTTTGTAACATTATTCTGAATATTAAAGTCGGAATTTTATTATTTCTTATACCAGTTTTTTATTTATGCACAATGCACACCGATCTTCTTTGTTTCATGATACTGCATCAAATCAAAAAAAAGGCGCCATCTTTATGGATGACAGCTCACTGTCTGTTTCTGATATTGCCATTAACTGTGGCTTTGTAAAGCTATCTTCGCCAAACTGTGAAGGCATTCGTATTGAAGTGCCTCCGATCCGGAAGCGGCTGTTGAGGAATGATTTGTAATGCTTTTTATAAATTAATGTCTTCTATAATTTTCAGGATAATATATACTTCCACCCAGCATTAAGATTCCTGGTACAATATAATTTATGTTTTTAATCAGATAATCCCGGATTCTGTCCTTTAAGCTTTTCTTTGTTGTATTCATATTATCACCTGTCAATGATATAATAACGTTCTTTCATAACTCACAGTAACCAATAAGTCCCTTTCCCCACATTTAGCAACAATTTTTTCATCCTCTAAATGATTGAGAATCCGATCTTTAAGAGAAGCACTAACCGACTCGCCATTTGCGGCATGATTCCAAGTTTTGCGCCGAGAGTAGATGCGATTAAATTCATAAATTTAACATCCTGTTTTAGTACATTGCGATATTTTTTCAGAGATAATACCGCTACAGTTACCGGGCTAACTGCTTCTACAAAATAAATACATGGTGCCGGATTCATAAATTCCATATCCCCCAGAAGATAAATTCCTTCATTCATAGCAATAAAATATTTAGAACCATCGTCCCGTATATGATAAATATTTACCGTCCCTTCTATAACAATCTGCAACCTGTCATCTGAATTGCACGATTGACACAGCAATTCCCTTTTTCGTACTGATATATCTGAAATTCCAGATTCTGTGTATCAAACTCTTTCTCTCACTCTAACTTTTCAATTGCTCTTTCACATTTAACTTTGTCTTTAATCTGCTTCATATCTCTATCTCCTGTCTATCATATTATATGAAAATCAGATATGTAGTAAGACATATGTCTGGGTTGTAATTCGATTATTTTCGTAAAAAATATTTAATGTACTAATGAAAGGAAAGAGATCTTCCTTCTATATTTTGGTGCAAAAAACAATATGATACTTACAATTCCACTTTGTATGTGATAAACTATTATTATCCATCTTGGACGACCTCCTTTGATTAATAATATGGTTGGCGAACCTTTTTATTATTATATCATTGAGGTTTTCTACACAACGCTAAAGCTCTTTCAACCACCCGCATAGCAGGTGGTTTATTTGTTTTAAAGTTTCGTTTTGGGGAACATCCCAAAACTCCACAATAGAAAACAGGGCCTTGCCCTAACAAAAATAATGGACTACCTCCAGTTTATAACTGGTGCAGTCCATCATTTATCATTTCTTATTTACCTGATGTCTTACCCTTAATAGTCATTCTTATTCCTTCTTATCTGTTAGCAGATGCAACACGTCTTGCATCTCTCATGATCTGTCCTCTTTGCATAACCATTTCCAGACATCACTGCAGAAGCCACCGCAAAATACTCTGCATTATCCAGGACATATTTTTTGAAACGCTCCACTAAACTAGCCTTTTTCTCTGTGTTATTCATTACCATTGTATTCTTAATTGCTACTGTACTCATATTGACCTCTCCTTTTTTACTATCTATATATATATTTATTTTCTTTGTTTTCCGTTTACATCTTGCATTTTAGCCTTGTTTTCAATTTCAAACCAGTGCTATAATTATCTTATTTTAAAACGATATTGACATTTACTATTCATATAAAGGAGGATATTATGGCAAAAGCATATCACGAAGCACTCCATCCACTTGGCAATCTTGGAATACAGGTATCTATGGCAGCACTTGAAAACACACATATTCCGGCCCACTGGCATGAGGCTATGGAGATTTTATTCTGTCTGAATGGTTCTGTCCGTATTCATATCGAGCACGAACATCTTACCCTTCAGCGCAATCAACTGATTGTTTTTGATTCAAAAAGAAGTTCATTCTATTCATTCTGATTCTAAGCTATATATGTTCTTATGTATCCATGTTGATAAAAAGCGAGCTTTCTGTTTACTGTCCGGATTTGGAACTATATCACATCAAATGCCGCCCGGTTTCTCTGGATGATTCAAAATCCACCCCGTATATTCACCTCTGTCAGCTTGCACACGATCTGACACGAACCAATGTCGAAAATAAAAACACCAGCGCCATGCGTTCAGACGGCACGGCATTGCTGATGCTTGCTGATTTGATTCGTTATTTTTCCGTATATTCCCTGCCGGGAACGACTACTGGAACAGGTCAGTCTAATGATATTCTGCGAAAGATCATCTCTTATGTGAATGAACATTATACAGAAAAGCTCTCATTGGAAGAAGTAGCTAATCAGGTAGGATTCAGCCGAGAATATTTCTGCCGTTTTTCAAGCAAACATATGGGTATCACATTTCTTCGTTACTTGAATGAGGTGCGTATTTCTCATGCTGGACGTATTCTGATGAATACAGACAAGTCCATTTCTGAGAGAGGTAATGCAGGAGAGTGGTTTCACTAACCAGACGATTTTTAACCGTCTTTTTCAAAGAGATTTACGGAATGACACCTCGTCAGGCACGCAATAGCTATGCAGAAAATACCTATTCATAACATCCAGATATAACGCAAACTCTGATATAGCATGTAGCTCTACCGTCTTCTGCTTTTCGCTGGATAATAACTGCTTCCACCTATCATCAAGATTCTCGGCACGATATATTTTTCATTTTTTTTATAAGATAATCCCACACCCTGTCTTTCAGACTTTTCTTTATTGTATTCATATTATCACCTGTCAGTGGTAAACTGACATCCTTTCGTAAGTTCACATCTTCTTTTTCCAGTCACATATCACCACTCTTCATCGATTCTTACAATATTTACATCACAAACATTCGACTTTATTCCTCCGCCAACTCCCCAAACTCCGTCTTCTCAAATTCCTGAATGGAAATATGTCTCTTATTCGGGTTCGCATACACGAAAGTCTTTATCTACATTCTCCAGATAGTTCTGGATCTTATCGTTCGTCGCACTGATGATCGCTTGGAAGCCAAGTCCGCGGATCAGCGAGATACAGCTTGCCACCTTCTCGGCATCCATCTTGGAGAACGCCTCGTCCAGCACAACCAGACGCAGTGTCGGTGACCGGTGCATCTTCGGCGACAGATTGATCTTATAAAGCTGCGCAAAGCTTGCCAGAAGTGCCACATATAATGGGTTCTGTCCTTCTCCACCAGAGTTTTTCTTGATCATCTTACTTAATCCGATCGTCATCTCCTTATCGCCATGTACGATCTCTTTGCATATCGAATGACAGATAGGTTCGGTAATCCGCATACTTATCCATGTTACGTTTCGCCTCATCCATCTCGTCCTTCGTCGCATTCTCCGGCGGGATGAAGATGTTGATCAGCTCGTTCATCATCTCCCCATACTGATTCTCATGCTCCATCGTGAACATATCAAGCTGGTTGTCCATCGTATCATCTTAAGTCAGACGGACGGATCTGCAGGGAATCATCCATGAACATCTTATAATATTTTCCATCTGCACCCTTGTTCTTCGTGATCACGAACTGATACTTATCCTTACCGAAGTCCAGTTTGCTGATGATCCGGTTCAGCTCATCCCTTCTCTGATAAGCCTCCAGGATCGCACTCCGGATCTTGAAGATGAAGTCATCTTTGAAATGCTCCACAGCCGCTTTCGCCTGTGTTTTCGCCGACTCTCTGTAAGTCTCCAGATGATCGCAGGACAGCGAATTCAAAAGCTTCTCATAAGGCGCGTTGTCCCGGATAGAAGTTGAGAATGTACGGTTCGGATATTCTCTGATATAACTGCTTCTCTCTTCCACCAGCTTCCGGTAAGCGTCTTCCTCTTCTTCCCTGAGCGTATATACCCGCGAAACCATCTGACGTCTCAGATACTCATAATCCTCGGATTTTCTGCTCGCCAGATATTCCTGGAACTCCTTCTCGTAACGCTTATCTGCTACTTTTTCTCTTCACGTCCCTTATCTGTTCTTCCGATTCGAGAACTTCTGCATTCAGACGTTCGATTTCTTTTCTTGTTCTCCCAGATTGCTTCCTGCACCTTGGATACGGATTCTTTCTTCGCATCCTGTGCCGCCTGCACTTCTTTCTTCTTGCCTTCCCATGCAAGCAACGGATTCATCCTTTAACTTCTGCATCTGTTCCAGAAGCTGAGCCTTTTTCTTTTTCTTTGGAAATGATTGCCTTGCTGTCAGCCAGCCATCCGAGATAATCCTCTGCCGGTCGCTTCAACATCTCCATCTGCATTGCCTGGCGGATTTCTTCTAACAGCTCCTGTACCGGCATTCTCTCGCTATTTAACTTCTCACATTTTTCTTCCAGCTTGCGGATTCTCTGGCGCATACTCGTCTCACCGATGTAGGCTCTTCTGGTGTAATTCTCTGGATTCATGTGCTGCAGTTTGTAGCTCTGGTACAGCATACAATCCGGTGTCACACGTCGATCCTGCACTCACGCAGTTCATCCAGCGATTCGCATTTCTTTACATTTCCAAGGAAGAAATTAATGTATTCCTGCACATACGCTTCTTTCGCTTTTTACTACTTCTGCCAGCGCGCCCGGCTGTACCTGATGCTTGTCCTTCGTAAGCTTCTCCGTATCCAGGACTGCTGCCCGGAAGAAACGTTTCGTATCCATCTCCTGGTAAATGTCCATCGCACCCTGGCATACTTTGGTTCCACGATCAGCTGCAATTTATTATTTCCAAGATAACCCTCCACTGCATTGTGCCATCTCTCGTCCTTCACATCCAGAAGGTCCGCAAAGAATATGCACATTCACGAACTTGCCGCAGCGCTCTCATGCAGACGGTTACGCAGTTCGAATCTCGCCTCTTCCAGCTCTCTCTCGGATAAGCCTTCTTTCCCTGCTTCAGTTCTTTTAATTCTGCTCTTGCCTCTTTTTCTTCTTCTTTCTTGATCCGGCGAAGGTCTGCATCCGCTTCCTGTCTCTGGTCTTCCAGTTCCTCCTGCAGATCTTTTTAAGCCTTCCTGCAGGCGCACAAGCTCTTCTTCGGAAATGCTTCCGTCTGCGAATTTTTCAATATCCCAGATCACCTGATTTGGCGTAATGTCTTTCTCCGTCCATGCCTTCAGATGCTCTGCAGTCTGCTCCCAGCGGACTTTTCCGTTATTCAGACGCTCCAGCGTCTCATTTAATGTATCCAGATCTGATTCCAGTCTCGCATACCCACTGTCTGCGATCCGCAGAATGATCTCTTCATACTCTTTCTGCAGGTCCTTTTTTCTTCCTGCTCCAGCACCTGTTCTTTGCTTCTTCAGATCTTCGATGGCTTCCTGCCTTACCTTGATCCGGTCTCTGGCTTCCTGACTCTTCACCTCATGGTTCATAAGCTCCAGACGGTCGATCTGATAAGAGCACACCTTCTCCTCATCGGATTTTTTTCTGCATACTGCTCATATTTTCCGCAGATCAAGCTTCAGTCTTCTGATCTCCTCCATCGTCTCTTCGATCTTACTGCGCATGCGTCCATACTGCATGACACTTTCCTGCAGATCCTCAATATGGATATCCTGCTCCATACAGATATATTCCTTTACGAAATCTTCCAGTTTGATATTCATACGGAACGAGATCGCACGTTTGAATAGCTTTGGAAATTTTTCCATGTCCAGACCGCCAAGATAGATATCGTATAGCTGTCTCCGGAATCTTTCATTGCTCGGACCGCAGTAGAACTGTTCCGGCGTAAAGGAACGCTGCAGGTACTCACGCATTTCCGCAGTGGTAAGGCACCGGCCTTCCGAACGGTAATGATTCGGAAGTAATTCTCCCGTATGCCAGAAGAACAGGCGGCTTACGTCATTATTCGACGTATCCACGTCAAACACAACACCGACACACTGCTTATCTTTGGTATTCGTCTGTGTCAGCTCCAGCACGATCGTACTGGAAAAATTACGGTTTCTTAAATACTGTGATTCATTGTTTTTCACTGATATTCACCATACCTCTTAAGTACTCGATCAGTGTACGGTCCGAATCGTCGCTGCCGCCTTGTTGAAGAATCCACGGCCGTCCGTATTGGCATACAGCACGATCTGGATCGCATCCAGAACCGTCGATTTACCACTTCCGGAATGTCCGGTGAAGAAGTTGATTCCCTCATTAAGCGTCAGTATCTTTTTTTATCTATGTAATGCCAGTTATTCAGGCATATCTTCGAGAGTGCTTTGAATGGTCGCTTCGTCTCCAATTTGATCCTCCTCACTGAATGTTGCTAATAATTCCCTGATGTCATCTCCTAAAAGTACCGTATGGATACAAGGATAAATGACCAGGCGGGTCGCCTCATTTAATTCTTCCAGTACGTCGAGCGGCTCTATGATCTGGTACTTCTTCAGAAGTGCGATCGTCCGTCTCATCTCTGTAATAGACGGAAGACTTTTCAATACATGAAATTCTCCAGCTTTTCCGTTTACTGCACCAAGTGTTGTCACCACATGGTCGCTCGACGATGCAGTCTGCATCTGCTCGTCATAGATAAGCTTCAGCACCAGTAAATAGATCGTCGCCAGACGCGGCAGACTTCTCACCCCATAACTGCTCTCCTGGATATAGATCACACCCATATGTACATTTTCCCGCAGTATGATCCCCGCCACCTCAAAATATGCTTTAAAAAATTCCAGATGCTTCGTACAGGTACGGTATTCTTTTTTGTATACTGCATCCTTCCCGCACGTTTATCAAATTTTCTTTCCAGGAGAAATGTCTGACGGTACAGTGTCTGGATGACATCTGTGACCTCTTCTTTTTCTTCCTGGGTTAGCTGTTCGTAGTAATCTATCATTATTCTTAGAACTCCTTTTATCAGAACTTCTTTATATTATTGTTCATCACTTTTTCTTTCTGTTTTGCATTACAAATTATTACACACTATTACGCCCGTCTCTTCACGAATCTTAATGCCGGATACCGGTATCCGGCATTTTCCACCATCTCCGGTTCCTCTTCCAACACTTTATACTTACTATTCTTACGTGTACTGTAATCATAAGCCAAAATCAATTTTTCAAATTCTTCCTCGTCAGCAATATTGATCTTCGATGCATCCATCACTTCATCTTCCATATTGTTTCTCAATGAATTCTTCGATCTGCTTCTTGCTGAACCGCATCTGGATCCGGTTCAGTCTTAAGATATCATCCTTATCCAGATCTCCCGTCGTCTCATCCGGAAGGAGCTGGCTGATGAAGTCTTTTTCTGGATTTTTCTTCTCTTATATAAAGACTTCTCCGACAGAATTTCCAGCAGCGACAGATTCATGCGCTTTCCGGTCTCTGTGATGATCTCTTCCATCTGATCCGAATCTTCCGACATTTTATTCAGAAGCTGTACCACCAGACCTTTCGTATCCGTCTCACCGCTTAACAGATAATTCATCCTCGTTACCGTCGCACGGACGTACTTCCGTATGTTCCTTATCCATATTAGCGATTCTGTGCTCAATATCATCAAATCCCCGCTCGATCAGATCCAGCAGATCCAGTACATCATCCTGATTATCTCCAAGCATCTTCGACCGCACCTGTACCTTCATGATAAATGCCTCATCATCCCGGATCTCTCTCAGACATTTCTTAATATCCATCTTATAAATGTAAAAGTTATCCGACGTCTTCAGAATATGATACTTCTTCCACACGATCTCTTCCACATAGCTGTCCAGATGCTCTCTTAAAATCCCGCTGTACGAATCCTGCTGTAAAAGTTTTGCAAAAAACTTGTTCATGTTATGAAGCATGTCCTGCAGTGCCTTATTCAGCCGCCTCGTATTCACCAGTGCCGTCCTCAAAAGCCCGATACTCGCCCTCGGATCATTGCGAAATGCATACAGCGTCGCATACACATTCTGGATATAAATATCCGTCTCCGACGCATCTTCCGAAATCAGCTTTTCAAATGCATCGATCATCACCGCCGCATAATCCGGAATGACAATATTCGTCACCAGTGTATTATAATCCTCGATACGCTTCAGCCATCCTGCCCGCAGAAGCCAGTTTAATATCCTTGATGACGGCGTCTCCAGCATATCAAAATCCGTATCATTTTCCTCCCGCTGTAACTCAAACCGTTTCTTCGCATTCATGTCACTTAAGATCTGGATGCACACCTCTTTCGTCAGGAAATAGTTATTATATTCGTATTCTTCATTAATACATAAAAGTGCTTCAATATAAATATCCCGGTTGACCGAACGGAACAGACTCCAGAACGTATCCGGGATTTCATTCATTAACTGCATCTTGTTTTCCTCCAAATGATTTCCTTACAATTTTAACATTTTTAAGGGCTTTTTTTCTACTGCAAGTTATTTTCCGCCGTTTTATACACTCTTTATTTGTTTTTTATCTTCATAGCTGATATGATAAGATAATAAAGATAAAATAAAAGACAACATACAATATAAGAATGAATACGGAGGTAAAATCATGTCCGAAAATATAGAAAAAGCAGTACCGACAGAAGAATCACCTAAGACTAAGGAATCTGAAACTAGCGCACTTGTCGCCACTGACAACGTTGTGCTTTATCCTGTTGCTGATATATCTGCTGCGCAGGAAACTACAGACACTGAAACGGTCGCTTCTAAGGAAATTACCGACCCACAGAACACAGATAATCAAACAACTATCGACAGCAAAACTACCGACGGTAAAGCCGCCGATAACGCAGACAAATTCAGTGACACCCGAAATACAAAAGAATTTTCGAAAAAAGATGCGGAAGAAGACGAAGACCTGGAAGAAGACTTTTACGAACAACAGGAAAAATCCTGCTCCAAAGATGAACATCCGTTCCGTGAGTTCTTCTCTAATTTCCGTTCCAAACGCAAGATTGAAATGAACCGCGATGAGCAGATCCTTTCCCGCATCAGCGATGAAGATCTGATGGAATATCTCCGTATGGAACAGAAACGTATGGAACTCCTTCAGCAGGCGAAAGAAGTCCGCGAAAAAAGATTCTGGACCACATTCCAGCTCTTTATCTGTCTGTTATCCGTTATCCTTGTTATTTATTTTCTGAAGGATAACCCGGTAATATTAGTCTCGATCCTTTACACGGTCGGAATTCTCACTGCTCTCCGCATATGGAGCAAATCCCAGAACGGAAAAGACCACAGAGACAAAAAAAGATTCCTCAGATTATCATAAGAAACCCTGGGAATAATTACATTTTCCCGTGACATTTTACCACATCACACGATCATGTCATCATACCCGCCAGCACTACGCTGGCAGTCACACCAGCCAGAGTTGCAAGCGGCGCACCTGTCAATGTATAGCGCATCTTCGTGACTCTGGCTGTCATATAATATACACTCATGGTATAAAAGATCGTCTCCGTACACGACATACTGATCGATGCAATCCGTCCGATATACGAATCTGTTCCATATTCTTTAAAAATGTCCAGCAAAAGTCCCGTCGCCGCCGATGAGGGAGAACATCTTTACCACTGTAAGCGGAACCAGCTCTCCCGGAAAACCGATTCTGTCCGTAAATCTCCCGATTCCATTTGCAATCAGTTCAAGGAAGCCGGACGCTCTCAATATCCCCACCGCCACCATTAATCCGACAAGTGTCGGCATAATCTTGATCACTGTCAGAAACCCCTTCTTTGCACCTTTAATAAACGTATCGTATACCGGAACTTTCATTAACAGTCCATAACCTACAATCCCGAAGATTACCAGCGGGACTATGAAATCTGTAAGATATAACAATATTTGCATATTAACATTCCTTCTTTAAATTATCCTCTTACAGTTTATTCTATTGGCTTGTCATATATTAATATATAACTGAGATTGGTGCAATTTCCGGCAGCCTTACAAACGCATGGCGATTTATACCGTCATATTTTCCACACTGTTTGCATATTATACTTCAGATATCCACATACAGGAGTCTCACTTATGCTGAACTACCTCTGGTCTTTTTATGATTCTTACAGGCATCGTATACGCCGCATTCACAGGCCGGATGCCCGATATTACAAATGCAAAGACTTGATTCATCCAAAGAAGCCATCTCACTTTGTATTACCATGATCGGTGTCATGTCTTTTTGGGTAGGACTGATGGAAATTGCTTTCCAAAGCCGGAATTATCCCGGCCGCTTCCAGAAAGATCCGGCCGGTCATTCGTTTCCTTTTTCCAAATCTTCCCGCCGGTCACCCCGCCGAAGAACCGATTACCACCAATATGATCGCCAATATCTTAGGTCTTGGCTGGGCCGCCACTCCTGCCGGATTAAAAGCAATGGAAGAATTATCGAAATTAGAAGAACAGCGCCGCAAACATCTGGCTCCCCCGGTATCTCCCGCCCTGCCGGAACAGCAAGTAATGAAATGTGTACATTCCTGATCATCAACATTTCATCTCTTCAGCTTATTCCGATCAATGTTATTGCTTATCGGAGTCAGTATGGAAGCGTTAATCCTGCTTCTATTATCGGAGCCGGTATTGTATCAACCCTGATCAGTACCGCCATTGCTGTCATCTACTGTAAATTGAAAGAACGATCACGTTTTCAAAACTGATATCCTCTTCATCCACAATAAATGATCACATTCACAAAGTTATCCCCATTTATAAAATATCCTGTGGATAAATATTCTTTTGTCGTAATTTAATGTAGACAACTTCACGGAACAGTGCATATACCACCGACATCAACGGAATAAATATCAGCATTCCGACAATTCCCATCAGACTTCCGCCAACACTCACTGCCGCCAGCACCCAGATTGACGGAAGTCCAACCGAATTTCCCACTACATGTGGATAGATCAGATTTCCCTCAATCTGTTGAAGTACCAGAAACAACACAATGAACATCAACGCCTTAAACGGACTCACCATAAAGATCAGAAACGCCCCGACCGCACATCCGATAAATGCTCCAAAAACCGGTACCAATGCCGTAAATGCAATCACAATTCCGGTCAGCAGTGCATATGGCAGTCTAAACAGTGTCATCGTGATTACAAACATTGCTCCAAGGATCAAAGCCTCCACGCACTGTCCAGTCAAAAAACCAGAAAATGTCTTATACGTCAAAGCCAGCACTTCCAATACAGCTTCTGCTCTCCCCTTCCTGACAAACGCAAATAATACTTTTTTCGCCTGTCTTCCCAGTTTCTCTTTTTCTGCGAGCAAAATATAAACTGCGAATACAAATGCAATAAAAAAACGTTCCCACTGCACCAATAATATTTTTTGCCGTATTAATGGTAGTCTCCAGCACACTTCCCGCTCCGTTTTTTCAGAAAGCCTGCCGCTTCCATAATTTTATTCCAGTCAAATTCCAGGTTGTTCACGACATTCATAATTTCTTTATTATTATGGAACCAGTGATCTGCCCACCCCTGCACCTGCGGGATAAACTCCTGAATACTCTCTTTCCCAGATTGGCAAATGTTCCTGCCAATTGCGGAAGCGCCCGAATATTATCATTGCCAGAATTCCGGTTACACCGGCAATTACAAGCATCAGACTGATTCCCCTGGCATATTTTCTTTTTATATTTTTCAGAAATTTTTCTCTCTGTAAATAATTTCCGTTCTACAAAAGTTCATCGGTACACTTAAGGCAAATGCAATCGCACCGCCAAGCAAAAACGGATATACTATATTTAATACAAATTGAAACGCACTTATCACAACATCAAATTTCCACAGACAGACAATCAGTACTGCCGTAAATATGATCAATCCCCTGATCTGCTTCACTGTCTCTTGTTTTAATTCCATTTTGTCTTTCCCTTCAAATACTTCAATCCCTGAATCACAGGAAGATTCAGAAATGCAAGACCATATACTGTCATCAGCTGCGTCATATTTAACGTAACAACCTTAAACATGGCATGTAATCCCGGAATTGTAAGAACACCCGTGATCAAGAACAGTACCTAAGACAAATGCTCCGATCAGATATTTATTATTAAAGAATCTCTTTGAGAATATTACCGGCTTATCGTCTTTGCAGTTAAATCCATGTACCAGACGGCTCATACACAATGTTCCAAACGCCATCGTACTTGCCAGAACTGCATCCTGTCCTCTGTATCCGATCAAGAATGCTGCCATTGTCATAATCCCGATGCACAGACCTTCGGTTCCGATATTCACCAGATATGCTTTCGTAAGTATTGACTCATTCACAGGTCTCGGTTTCTGATCCATAACCGCTTTAGAATGCGGTTCCATACCCAGCGCAATTGCCGGCAGGCTGTCTGTCAGAAGGTTGATGAACAGAAGATGCACCGGTGCAAATGGCACCGGTAATCCGGCCGTTCTTGCGCATACAGTACCGCAAGAATTGCTCCGAAATTTCCGGATAATAGAAATTGAATTGCATTTTTAATATGCTGATACAGATTTCTTCCATTTTCCACTGCCTTTGACAATCGTTGCAAAGTTATCATCCGTCAGCACCATCATGCCGCATCCTTAGCAACTTCGCTTCCGGTCACACCCATTGCAACACCGATATCCGCCTGTTTTAAAGCCGGCGCATCATTCACACCATCTCCTGTCATTGCCACAATATTTTCCTTTTCCTGCCACGCACGGACAATCCCTGATCTTATGCTCCGGAGAGACTCTTGCGTAGACCGAGATTCCCTCTACAAAGTCTTTTAAATCTTCATCTGACATATTTTCAATATCAGCACCTTCACAGGCTTCTGACTCATCCTTTAATATTCCAATCCTCTTTGCAATTGCCGCAGCCGTGACTTTATGATCTCCCGTAATCATAATCGGCCGGATTCCGGCATTCAGGCACTCTGCTACCGCAACCTGCGACTCTTCCCTCGGCGGATCCATCATAGCGATCATTCCGATAAATATCAGATGCTCTTCATCCTCTGTACCGATTTCTTTTTTCCTCTTCCAGATGTTTATATGCAAATGCAAGAACTCTTAACCCTTCTCTGAAAACTGCATATTCTGCATGGAAATATTCTTACAGTCAGAATCTGTCATCTTTCTTACAGTATTTCCAACTCTGATTCTGTCCATACGATCCAGTAATACATCTACAGCACCTTTTACGATCATTATATGATCAGCCGTTAACATCTTATCATCCTGAATCCTATGAGCTGTCGACATCAATTTTCGCTCACTGTCAAATGGAACCTCAGACAATCTCGGATATCGTTCCCCTTACCTGCATAATCTCAATTCCCAGATTACTTCCGAGATTAATAAGTGCCGTTTCCGTAGGATCACCAATCTCCTGTGCGTCTGTATTCGTTGAATCATTACACAGGATACTGAATCTCAAAAGCAGTTTTTCATTTTCATTTTTCAGATTAATTTTTCCGGCCGGTATTCTCTTTTCATTTACATAATAATCTTCAACCGTCATTTTATTCTGTGTGAGCGTTCCTGTCTTATCCGAACAAATAATAGAAACACTTCCAAGTCCTTCTACCGCCTGTAGTTTACGAATGATTGCATGCTCTTTTGCCATCTTCTGTGTTCCGAAAGATAATACAATCGTCACAATCGAACTAAGAGCTTCCGGTATCAGCCGCAACTGCCAGCGCAACAGCAAACATAAACGCTGAACCAATAGATTCTCCCTGAAATACATTTACCCCAAATATTATGCCTGAAAATACCAGAATTAATATCGACAATTTTTTTTCCGAAATCATCAAGATTCACCTGCAGTGGTGTGCGCTTTTCTGATGTATTCTTCATAAGATCTGCAATCTTTCCTACTTCTGTATTCATGCCGATTGCAGTCACTTCGTATCTTCCTCTTCCATACGTAACAAAACTTCCGGAGAATACTTTGTTCGTCTGATCGCCAAGTGCTGTTCCGACTGCGACTTCATCCAGATTCTTTTCAACTGCTATGCTTTCTCCCGTCAGTGCACTTTTCATCTACCTTCAGACTTGCACATTCTATAAGTTTTCCATCTGCAGGTATACAATCCCCTGCCTCCAGTATTACTTCATCGCCAATCGTCACCTCTCTCGACGGAATCTGAATAATATTTCCATCTCTTGCTACTTTCGCTTCCGGAGCAGATAACTGTTTTTAAACTGTTAAGCGATTGTTCTGCCTTTACGGTCTGCACCGTTCCAAGTATTGCATTCATCGTAATTACTACAAAAATAACAATCGCACTTTCTGCATCTCCTAAGATACCGGAAATCACTGCAGATATGTTCAATATGATAACAAGAAAATCTTTAAACTGTTCCAGAAATATCTGCATGATACTTTTTTTTTTTTCCCTTCTACCAGTTCATTGAAACCATATTTTTTCCTGATTCTCCCTTGCTTGTTTTGTTGTCAGCATATTTGTTCTCCTTTCTTTCTTTGGCCAATAACCCTTTTTAATTTTTGATATATCGAAAGTATACCTAGAATCTGCCCACCGTCAACTTGTATTACATGCTTTTGCTTTGGTATAAAAAGAGACTTTTATTGCATAAAAACTATGCAATAAAAAGTCTCATCATTTCATTACGATACGGATAGCTCTTTTTGCCATCGTACTGACGTCATCGTAAACATCTATATCTTCCATTCTTATATCTCTTTTATGAAATATATAGATGCCGATTACTCCCTCTTATTAATTATAATATAATCACTTCAATAAAATATGTCAATATATTTCAATAACAAAGTATGCAAGAAAAACTACCGGTTGCCAAAGCATCCGTAATGAACTGCCAGTGGCAGGTCATGTAGGTGGCAAGTTCTTTAAATAAAAAAAAGAAGTAGTACTTATATACTACTTCACTCTCATTCCATGAGCGTGCGGGGATTCGAACCCCGGACAACTTGATTAAAAGTCAAGTGCTCTACTCACCTGAGCTACACGCCCTTATTCCTTTCGCAAGGAAAATGCCCAGAACCGGAATCGAACCAGTGACACGAGGATTTTCAATCCTCTGCTCTACCGACTGAGCTATCTGGGCATACACACAATAAATAAAAGTTGCGGGGGCAGGATTTGAACCTACGGCCTTCGGGTTATGAGCCCGACGAGCTACCGTGCTGCTCCACCCCGCGATATTAAATTTCTTTTGACTTAAAGCCGATGATCGGACTCGAACCGATAACCTGCTGATTACAAATCAGCTGCTCTGCCAATTGAGCCACATCGGCGCAAGCCTTCAATTAAAATATAATCGGCATAATGGGTGGAGGTGGATTCGAACCACCGAAGCATTAAGCAGCAGATTTACAGTCTGTCCCCTTTGGCCACTCGGGGAATCCATCCATCCATAAATTTGAATGGGACCAATAGGGCTCGAACCTATGACCCTCTGCTTGTAAGGCAGATGCTCTCCCAGCTGAGCTATGATCCCCATGAAATTATTTTCATATTTATGAACGACCCAGATCGGACTCGAACCGACGACCTTCGCCGTGACAGGGCGACGCTCTAACCAACTGAGCCACTGGGCCATCTTTTGTTGTACCTTCACCTTCAAAACTGCATACAAAAAGAAATATTTTCTTCATCCTACCTATCACCTTTTGCTTGGTCATGCCCTCGACCGATTAGTAACAGTCAACTTCACGTATCGCTACGCTTCCATCTCTGACCTATCTACCTCGTCGTCTTCAAGGGGTCTTACTACTTGCGTAGGGATATCTCATCTTGAGGGGGGCTTCACGCTTAGATGCCTTCAGCGTTTATCCCGTCCCGGCTTGGCTACTCTGCCATGAGCCTGGTATGCAACAGATACACCAGAGGCCAGTCCACCCCGGTCCTCTCGTACTAAGGGCAGCTCCTCTCAAATATCCTACGCCCACGCCGGATAGGGACCGAACTGTCTCACGACGTTCTGAACCCAGCTCGCGTACCGCTTTAATGGGCGAACAGCCCAACCCTTGGGACCTACTTCAGCCCCAGGATGCGATGAGCCGACATCGAGGTGCCAAACCACTCCGTCGATGTGAACTCTTGGGAGTGATAAGCCTGTTATCCCCAGGGTAGCTTTTTATCCGTTGAGCGATGGCAATCCCACTTTATACCACCGGATCACTAAGTCCTACTTTCGTACCTGCTCCACCCGTCGGTGTCGCAGTCAAGCTCCCTTCTGCCTTTGCACTCTTCGAATGGTTTCCGACCATTCTGAGGGAACCTTTGAGCGCCTCCGATACCCTTTCGGAGGCGACCGCCCCAGTCAAACTCCCCGCCTGACATTGTCCCCCCGCCCAGCTCATGGGCGCAGGTTAGAAACCCAGTACTTCAGGGGTGGTATCCCAACATCGACTCCGTGACAACTGGCGTCATCACTTCTCAGTCTCCCACCTATCCTGTACATGCAATACCGAATCCCAGTATCAAGCTAGAGTAAAGCTCCATGGGGTCTTTCCGTCCTGGCGCAGGTAACCAGCATCTTCACTGGTATTTCAATTTCACCGGGTGCATTGTCGAGACAGTGCCCAAATCATTACGCCTTTCGTGCGGGTCGGAACTTACTTACCCGACAAGGAATTTCGCTACCTTAGGACCGTTATAGTTACGGCCGCCGTTTACTGGGGCTTAAATTCAAAGCTTCGCGTTACCGCTAACCTCTCCTCTTAACCTTCCAGCACCGGGCAGGCGTCAGCCCATATACTTCACCTTACGGTTTTGCATAGACCTGTGTTTTTGATAAACAGTTGCTTGGGCCAATTCTCTGCGGCCAGCTTTCGCTGGCACTCCTTCTCCCGAAGTTACGGAGTCATTATGCCGAGTTCCTTAACAACCCTTCTCCCGTCGGCCTTAGGATTCTCTCCTCATCCACCTGTGTCGGTTTACGGTACGGGCTTAAGTAAAACAATAGCGGCTTTTCTTGACGCATGGCTCACACACTTCCCTACTCTTAATTCGGTCCGCATCACGTCTTCGGATTGTACAGCGGATTTGCCTATTCATCACTCCTACCCCGCTTGCACCGGCTTTTCCATTTCCGGCTTGTGCTCTCCACACGTGTCCCCCACAGTTCTGTTCTACTTAAGGTACAGGAATTTCAACCTGTTGTCCATCGGTTACGTCTTTCGACCTGGCCTTAGGCCCCGACTTACCCAGAGCAGATCAGCTTTACTCTGGAAACCTTAGATATTCGGCCGGAAGGATTCTCACCTTCCTCTCGCTACTCATTCCGGCATTCTCTCTTCCATACAGTCCACAGCTCCTTACCGGTACTGCTTCTTCCCGTATGCAATGCTCCTCTACCAATCAACATAAGTTGATTCCTGAGCTTCGGTAGTGTGTTTCAGCCCCGGACATTTTCGGCGCAGGACCTCTCGACCAGTGAGCTATTACGCACTCTTTTAATGTATGGCTGCTTCTAAGCCAACATCCTGGTTGTCTTTGAAATCCCACATCCTTTTCCACTTAACACACATTTTGGGGCCCTTAGCTGCAGGTCTGGGCTCTTTCCCTTTTGACTATCCAACTTATCTCGTATAGTCTGACTCCCATACAGCATCTACACGGCATTCGGAGTTTGATATTCTTCGGTAAGCTTTGACGCCCCCTAGGAAATTCAGTGCTCTACCTCCGCAAAGACTTGTATGAGGCTAGCCCTAAAGCTATTTCGAGGAGAACCAGCTATCTCCGGGTTCGATTGGAATTTCTCCCCTATCCACACCTCATTCCCACCCTTTTCAACGGATGTGCGTTCGGTCCTCCATTGCCTTTTACGGCAACTTCAACCTGGACATGGATAGGTCACCCGGTTTCGGGTCTGCTCCGACTGACTCATTCGCCCTATTAAGACTTGGTTTCCCTTCGGCTCCATCACCTTTGGTGACTTAACCTCGCCAGCCAGCGTAACTCGCCGGACCGTTCTACAAAAAGTACGCGGTTCCACATATAAAGTGGTTCCACAGCTTGTAAACATATGGTTTCAGGTTCTGTTTCACTCCCCTCCCGGGGTCCTTTTCACCGTTCCTTCACAGTACTATGCGCTATCGGTCACTAAGGAGTATTTAGCCTTACGGGGGTGGTCCCCGCGTATTCAGTCAAGGTTCCACGTGTCTCGACCTACTCTGGATTCCGCCATGCCAACTCACCTTTCACTTACGGGGCTTTCACCCTCTCTGGCCGGCTTTCCCAAAACCGTTCTGCTAAATTCGTTGAATCAATTCCGCGGTCCTGAACCCCGGGATGCACGCACTCCGGTTTGGGCTCTTCCGTTTTCGCTCGCCGCTACTTCACAGAATCACATGTTGTTTTCTCTTCCTCCGGCTACTTAGATGTTTCAGTTCACCGGGTTCCCCTCCTAACGTTATGTATTGGCGTTAGGATACTTGAGGTTTGCTCAAGTGGGTTTCCCCATTCAGAAATCTCCGGATCAAAGGATATTTGCTCCTCCCCGAAGCTTATCGCAGCTTATCACGTCTTTCATCGGCTCTTAGTGCCAAGGCATCCACCATACGCTCTTTCTAGCATAACCAACTCGCTCTCATCCACGGGAATGAATGAAATCGCTTACACACCGATATAGCGTTATCGGCGTTGGCTTAAGGTCAATTTTTTTAAGTCTGTTTTCTTCAGACAGTAATTATTACTCTGTTTATAACAATTACCTCGGATGTCTTGATTAAGATATTTAAAATCTTATCATTTCTATTTCTTATATGCAATTTTCAAGGTACATAATGAATTTTCTTCATTCATCAAGTGGAGAATACGAGATTCGAACTCGTGACCTCCTGCTTGCAAGGCAGGCGCTCTCCCAACTGAGCTAATCCCCCCATATTTTCATTTTTTCCTCAGCTTTTTCTAATCACTGGGCTTAAGTGGACTCGAACCACCGACCTCACGCTTATCAGGCGTGCGCTCTAACCGGCTGAGCTATAAGCCTGTATCTAAATTCGAACTGTTCCTTTTTAATTTGGCGCTCTTAACCCCTGCTTCATTTTATGAAATCATTTTTTTATAGTCTCTGGCAGCCACCCTCTCCCCACCGTCTCCAGTGAAGTACCATCGGCCGCTTGAGTCTTAACCATCGTGTTCGGGATGGGAACGGGTGTTACCCTCAAGCGCATCGCCACCAGTATTCATTATTAAGCTTTTTGACAGCCTTAATAACTAAACAATAGATAACAACCCTTACTTTTTTTATTCCTTAGAAAGGAGGTGATCCAGCCGCACCTTCCGATACGGCTACCTTGTTACGACTTCACCCCAGTTATCGGTCCCACCTTCGGCAGCTCCCTCCTTTCGGTTGGGTCACTGACTTCGGGCGTTACTGACTCCCATGGTGTGACGGGCGGTGTGTACAAGACCCGGGAACGTATTCACCGCAGCATTCTGATCCGCGATTACTAGCGATTCCAGCTTCATGTAGTCGAGTTGCAGACTACAATCCGAACTGAGACGTTATTTTTGAGATTTGCTTACCCTCGCAGGCTCGCTTCTCTTTGTTTACGCCATTGTAGCACGTGTGTAGCCCTGCTCATAAGGGGCATGATGATTTGACGTCATCCCCACCTTCCTCCCGGTTATCCCGGGCAGTCTCTCCAGAGTGCCCAGCTAAACCTGCTGGCTACTGAAAATAAGGGTTGCGCTCGTTGCGGGACTTAACCCAACATCTCACGACACGAGCTGACGACAACCATGCACCACCTGTCTCCGGTGTTCCGAAGAAAAGCTCCCATTACGGAGCGGTCACCGGGATGTCAAGAGCAGGTAAGGTTCTTCGCGTTGCTTCGAATTAAACCACATGCTCCACCGCTTGTGCGGGTCCCCGTCAATTCCTTTGAGTTTCATTCTTGCGAACGTACTCCCCAGGTGGACTGCTTATTGCGTTAGCTGCGGCACCGAATGGCTTTGCCACCCGACACCTAGCAGTCATCGTTTACGGCGTGGACTACCAGGGTATCTAATCCTGTTTGCTCCCCACGCTTTCGAGCCTCAACGTCAGTCATCGTCCAGCAAGCCGCCTTCGCCACTGGTGTTCCTCCTAATATCTACGCATTTCACCGCTACACTAGGAATTCCACTTGCCTCTCCGACACTCTAGCTCAGCAGTTTCCAAATGCAATCCCGGGGTTGAGCCCCGGGCTTTCACATCTGGCTTGCCGTGCCGTCTACGCTCCCTTTACACCCAGTAAATCCGGATAACGCTTGCCCCCTACGTATTACCGCGGCTGCTGGCACGTAGTTAGCCGGGGCTTCTTAGTCAGGTACCGTCATTTTCTTCCCTGCTGATAGAAGTTTACATACCGAAATACTTCATCCTTCACGCGGCGTCGCTGCATCAGACTTTCGTCCATTGTGCAATATTCCCCACTGCTGCCTCCCGTAGGAGTCTGGGCCGTGTCTCAGTCCCAATGTGGCCGGTCGCCCTCTCAGGCCGGCTACTGATCGTCGCCTTGGTAGGCCGTTACCCCACCAACCAGCTAATCAGACGCGGGTCCATCTCATACCACCGGAGTTTTTACCACTGTACCATGCGGTACCGTGGTCTTATGCGGTATTAGCAGTCATTTCTAACTGTTATCCCCCCCCTGTATGAGGCAGGTTACCCACGCGTTACTCACCCGTCCGCCGCTCAGTCACAAAAGGAAATCATCCGAAGAATCTTTCCAAAGTGCTTCGCTCGACTTGCATGTGTTAAGCACACGCCGCCAGCGTTCATCCTGAGCCAGGATCAAACTCTCGTTAAAAATCTTTAATTCCGATTTGACTCGGACTTAAAATCAAGTTCGTTCCAGTTCAAAAAGAAAACTACTAGCTTTCTTATCCCTTTACTGTTTTAAGGTTCGACATTAAATGTCTGTTCTGAATAATTCTCTTTAGAATTTTCAGGGTTGTTGTCTATTGTTTAATTATCAAGGTTCTTTGTTGTTTCTTGTTCAACAGCTTGTTTAGTATATCACACTCTCAACTGTTTGTCAAGAACTTTTTTAATTTATTTTTCGCTTTCTTTTTTACAAATCTTTTTCAAATAATTTGTTTGCAGAAAGCTTGTATATAATACCATGTATTTTATAGACTGTCAAGATGTTTTTTTTCATCTTTTTTATTTTTTCCTTTTAAATACATTTCCCAGTATCATATATATGGCCGTGTCGTAAAAAAACTATCTGAAAGCTCGTTTCAGACAGTTCTCACTGACCTAACGGAGAAAGAGGGATTTGAACCCTCGCGCCGGTTACCCGACCTATACCCTTAGCAGGGGGCACCTCTTCGGCCACTTGAGTATTTCTCCAGCGAAAGTTATTATATCAAGCCTTTCTACGTATGTCAATTACTTTTTCGCATTTTTTTCTAATATTTTTTTCTTTACTGGCATATATTTACATTATATATGCCTATTTTCTTTTATTCTAAAGATCTAAAGACTACTGTTAATCGTACATTGTATTCTTTCTTTTCACTATGCAAACGCTATTTCTGTTGTTTTTCATATCTTTATATTCATCATAAAGTAATGGTTTTAAGAAATGCACCTGTACATCCACTTGTTCTGTTGTCTTGGAATCAAATGGCACAAAACAATTAACCAGCGCAACTGGCACGATCGGACATTTTGCCCTGGTTGCTTTGAAACTTCCGCCTTTGAATTCCTGTACCTGATTACCCTTTTTTAGATCTTGTACCTTCCGGAAAGATAAGAAAGTTCTTTCCCGCTTTTACATCATTGCTTACATTAATAATTACCTGTAAAGACTGACGGACATCCTCTCTGTCAATCATGTAAGCCTTCATACACGCAAAAACCTGTTTAAGAAATGGAACATTAGCCACTTCTTTTTTTAGCAACTACCGAAAATGGTCTTGGACACGCTTCCATAATCGCAAGTACATCATAAAGTCCCTGATGATTTGGATAGAACATGAATCCATTATCATCCGGGATGTTCTCCTGTCCATATACTTTAATATTAATATTTCCCGAAGTATTGGCACGATGATCTATGTATCTTAATAATTCATAGTGTTCTTCCTCTGTATACTTTTCAACATGTCTTGCATGATAACATAATTTGTACCAATAAACCGGCACAAACAAAAATATTTCTTATAACCATCAGAAGAATTCTTCTCATATCTTTTTTTGTACTCCCTGATTGCTGTCTCATACAGATTGTTACCTTCGCTGTCAATTACTACGATAACCGGAAGATTCTCTACCTGAAGTTTACGGATTGCTTCTGTTCCAAGATCTTCATATGCAACAACCTCTGATGATTTTATACATTTGGACAATAAGGCACCAGCTCCTCCGATTGCCGCAAGATATACACACCCATTGCGCACAACAGCATCGATTACCGCCTGACTTCTTTTTTCCTTTTCCGATCATTGCTGTCTGTCCAAGATCAAGAAGACGTGGTGCATATTTGTCCATACGGCTGGCGGTTGTCGGACCTGCAGATCCAATCGGACGGCCTTCTCTTGCCGGTGATGGTCCCATATAATAAATTGCCTGATTTTTGATATCAATTGGTAATTCTTCGCCTCTGTCCAATGCTTCGTCCATCCGCTTATGTGCTTTGCATCTCTGGCAGTATAAATAGTTCCGGTGACATATACATAATCTCCTGCGTGAAGATTTTTGCTGTTTCTTTTGTAATAGGTGCTGTGATATGCTTTTTCCATAGTATTTACACCTCCCTGATAATATGGCGATTTACATGAAAGCAGATATTGACTGCCACCGGAAGTCCTGCAATATGTGTCGCGTAAGTATTCACATTCACTGCGAGAGCAGTGGTTGTTCCGCCAAGTCCACCCGGTCCGATTCCAAGTTTATTAACTGTATCCAGCATTTCTTCCTCCAGATTTTTTTAACCCATGGGATCTCAGAGTGTGATCCTGCCTCTCTTGTAAGTGCTTCTTTTTGCCATCAGTGCACATTTTTCAAAAGTACCGCCAATACCTACTCCGACAACCATTGGCGGACAGGCATTCGGTCCTGCATCTTTCACTGCTGTAATAATTGCGTTTTTTACGCCTTCGATTCCATCAGCTGGTTTCAGCATAAATACACGGCTCATATTTTCGCTTCCGAATCCTTTCGGAGCAACTTTTATCTCTACTTTATCTCCCGGAACAATACTGTAATGTATGACTGCCGGTGTGTTATCTTTTGTATTTTTCGCGAATGATCGGATCTCCTACAACTGATTTTCTAAGGAAACCTTCCACATATCCCTGGCGTACACCTTCGTTCACGGCATCTTCCAGGCTGCCTCCTTCAAAATGTACATCCTGACCAACTTTCAGAAATACGACTGCCATACCTGTATCCTGACAGATTGGAATCATATCTTCGGCTGCAATCTTTAAATTATCCTGCGGCTGATCTAAAATCTGGCGTCCAAGAGGAGACTGTTCTGTATCCAATGCATGCTTCATCGCCTGATCCATATCCTCTGCCAGAAAATGATTTGCTTTTATGCACATATCTTTTTATATTCTGTGTGATCGTATTTATATTAATTATTCTCATCTATATCCTCCGTCCCAAATAAAAAAATGCCCTGTCTCATATTCATTTTACCCTCTCCCCATATGATATACAAGTTCTTTTCGCTGTGCTATAATGAATTTAATACATTTTTAGGAGGGGTTGAAATGACAACAAATGTAGATTTAGAGAAACTTCAAAAAGATGCTGTGGATATCTTCAATCAGGGCTTCGCCTGTTCAGAATCCGTAATTTATGCGATCAAGAAGAATTTTGAACTGGATATGTCTGATGATGCGATCGCTATGAGTTCCGGTTTTCCATGGGGACTTGGAGGAGGCGGATGTATCTGTGGTGCGCTTGCCGGAGCAACCATGTGCATCGGCTACTTTTTCGGACGGAAGACACCGGGAGATTCCAAGGTAAACCGCTGTTTCAAGCTTTCGAACGAAATCCACGATTTCTTCAAGGAATACTGTGGTGCAACATGCTGCCGTGTTCTGACAAAAGGCAAAGAGAAGAATTCTCCGGAACGTAAAGCACAGTGTACAGACTTTGTAGTTGCTACTGTGAAGAAGACTGCGGAGATCATTCTTTCGTGAACTTCTTTGCAGATGAGGCGGAAAAATAAAAATATTTTTCAAAAAACGAGGCGGAAATTTTTTTAATCTTCCGCCTCGTTTTATATCTTTATTCTTCTGTCTCTACGTTCTCTGCATCTTCTGTACTTTCTTCCGGCTCTACCAGATCATCTTCTGATTCATCGCCTCTACGTACTTTTGCGATACAAGCTACTTTATCGCCTTCCGGCAGGTTGATAAGCTTCACTCCGGATGTCACTCTTCCGAGTTCTGAGATTCCGTCACACTTCATACGGATGATGATTCCCTCCGTGTTGATGATCATGATCTCATTGTCCTCATCTACTGCTTTCACACCTACAACGTTACCGGTCTTCTCTGTGATCTTGTAGCACTTCACACCTTTACCGCCGCGGTTCTGGGCTGTGAATTCATCGATGGAAGTACGTTTGCCCATTCCGTATTCTGACACGATCAGCAGTTCTGTTCCCTGTGGTCGATCTGCATTCCGATCAACTTCGTCGCGGTCTACCAGATTCATACCACGGACACCCATGGATGTTCTTCCGGTCGGACGTACATCACTTTCATTAAAACGGATACACTGTCCATATTTTGTAACCAGGAAAACATCATGATCGTTGTCTGTGTATTTTACCTCGATCAGCTCATCTTCCTCCTCACGCAGAGTAATTGCTGCAAGTCCTGTCTTTCTGACATTTGCATATTCTTGAATCGGAGTCTTCTTGATGAGACCTTTCTTGGTTGCCATCAGCAGATACTCATCATCGTTATATTTCTCAATCGGAATGACCGCGGTAATCTTCTCTCCCGGCATTAACTGAAGCAGGTTCATGATCGCAGTTCCTCTCGATGTCCGGCTTGCCTCTGGAATCTCATAAGCCTTCATGCGGTATACACGGCCGGTATTCGTGAAGAACATCAGGTAATGGTGCGTATTGGTCATGAAAAGCTCTTCTTCGATGTAATCTTCATCCAGGTCTGCATTCCTTTGATTCCCTTACCGCCACGGTTCTGGGCCTTGAATGTATCATCAGACATTCGCTTGATATAACCAAGCTTTGTCATGGTAATGACAATATTTTCCTTCGGGATCAGATCCTCCATGGAAATATCATATTCGTCAAATCCGATGGAAGTTCTTCGCTCATCGCCATATTTGTCTGCTTGATGACAAGAATTTCTTCACGGATCACGCCAAGAAGTAATTTTTCGTCTGCCAGAATTGCCTCCAACTCTCAATCTGAGCCATAAGTTCTGCATATTCTTTCTCAAGCTTTTCTCTCTTTCCAGACCTGTCAGCGCGCGCAGACGCATATCTACGATAGCCTGCCTGCCTGAACATCATCCAGTTCGATCAAAACTTCTCCATGAGTTCTGCTTTTGCGCCCTGTACCGTACTGGAACCACGGATGATCTTGATCACTTCATCAATATTATCAATGCGATCAATAATCCCTTTAAAATATATGCGCTCTTTCTTTTGCTTTTGTTCAGTTCATACTTTGTTCGACGTGTCACAACATCTTCCTGATGTTTCAGGTAATATTTCAGCATCTCCATCAGGTTCATGACCTTTCGGCTCATTGCCGACCAGTGCCAGCATAATAACACCGAACGTATCCTGAAGCTGTGTATGCTTGTATAACTGGTTCAGAATAACATTGGCATTGGACATCTTTACGAAGTTCAATGACAATACGCATACCTTCACGGCTGGACTCATCACTTAAATCTGTGATTCCATCCACCTTCTTATCTTTTACCAGCTCTGCAATCTTTTCGATCAGACTTGCTTTATTGACCATGTACGGAAGTTCTCTGTACAATGATACGGCTCTTGCCATTCGGCATCGTCTCGATATCTGTTACCGCACGCACACGGATCTTACCGCGTCCGGTTCTGTATGCTTCTTCAATTCCTCTTGTTCCAAGAATCATCTCCACCTGTCGGGAAGTCTGGTCCCTTTGATGATCTTTAAAGATTTCTTCGATCGTTGTCTCTCTTCTTTATCTGCAATCTGGTTATCAATGATCTTTGACGACTGCATCAATCACCTCACGCAGGTTGTGCGGCGGAATATTCGTCGCCATACCCACAGCGATACCGGAAGCGCCGTTGACCAGCAGGTTCGGGAATCTTGACGGCAGAACGGTAGGCTCTTTCTCGGTCTCGTCAAAGTTTGGTACAAAGTCAACGGTATTTTTTATTGATATCCGCAGTCATTCCATGGAAATTTTACTGAGTCTTGCCTCTGTATATCGCATCGCAGCAGCGCCGTCACCGTCGACAGAACCAAAGTTACCATGACCATCTACAAACGGGTAACGGGTAGCCCAGTTCTGCGCCAGATTAACTAACGCTCCGTAAATGGAGCTGTCACCGTGCGGGATGATATTTACCCATTGTATCGCCGACGATACGGGCGCATTTACGGTGGGGTTTATCCGGACCGTTGTTCAGCTCGATCATGGAGTAAAGAATTCTTTCTCTGTACCGGTTTCAAACCGTCTCTTACATCCGGAAGCGCACGGGAAGCAATAACACTCATGGCATAATCGATATAAGAGGTTTCCATTGTCTGTTTCAGATCCACTTCGTGGACTTTGTCAAATATATTGTCTTCCATTTATCTATTTTCCTTTCTCCTCAAAAAATATTTCGCTGATATTTCTAGGTTTAAATATCAAGATTCTTACGTACTTTGCATTTTTTCTTCGATGAACTCACGTCTTGGCTCTACTTTGTCACCCATCAGTGTCGTAAATGTCAAGATCCAGTTCGCTCGTTGTCTCATCATCCATCGTTACACGTAACAGAATATTCGGTGTTCCGGATCCATGGTTGTCTCCCAGAGCTGTTCTGCATCCATCTCGCCCAGACCTTTGTAACGCTGGATCTTATTATTACCGTCACGGCCGACTTCATTGATGATATTACTCAGTTCTTCGTCACTGTATGCATACCATACCTTCTTTTTATGTTCTTCTCAAGCTTATAAAAGTGGCGGCTGTGCCAGATACACGTGGCCTTCTTTGATCAGATCCGGCATGAATCGGTAAAGGAATGTCAGCATTAACGTACTGATATGGGCTCCATCGACATCGGCATCCGTCATAATAATAATCTTGTTGTAACGTAAGTTTGGTGATATCAAAATCTTCATGAATTCCGGTTCCAAACGCCGTGATCATAGCTTTGATCTCAGCATTTCCATAAATCTTGTCCAGTCTTGCCTTCTCGACATTCCAAATCTTACCGCGGAGCGGCAGGATTGCCTGCGTTGCACGGCTTCCCGCCGTCTTCGCAGAACCGCCGGCGGAATCTCCCTCTACGATAAAGATCTCGCAGTTCTTCGGGTCTTTATCCGAACAGTCGGCAAGCTTTCCCGGAAGAGACATTTTCTCCAGTGCTGTTTTTCTACGTGTTAAGTCTCTCGCCTTTTCTTGCTTAGCCTCTCTCGCGCGCTGGGACATCACAGATTTCTCTACAGATGATCTTTTGGCCACGGCCGGATTCTGCTCCAGGAAAATCTCAAGCTGTTTGCTGACAACATTGTCAACCGCACCTCTTGCCTCGCTGTTACCAAGTTTCTGCTTGGTCTGGCCTTCAAACTGTGGATCCTCGATCTTGACGCTGATGATCGCGGTCAGGCCCTCACGGATATCTTCACCGCTTAAGTTCGGCTCATTGTCACGCAGAAGCTTGTTCTTTCTTGCATAATCATTAAATGTCTTTGTGATCGCATTACGGAATCCGACAACGATGTGTTCCACCTTCCGGTGTCGTAATGTTATTGACAAATCCATACGTATTGTCACTGTAAGAATCGTTATGCTGCATAGCAACTTCGACAGACACATTATTTACCATACCTTCACAGTAAATGATCTGCTCATAAAGCGGTGTCGCACTGCGGTTCAGGTAAGTAACAAATTCTTTGATACCGCCTTCGTAGTGGAATGTTCTTTCTTTCGGCTCTTCCTCACACGGTCGTTCCTTCAATACGATTTTCAGTCCTTTTGTCAGGAATGCCATCTCGCGGAATCTCTGTTTCAGAACATTAAAATCAAAGATCGTTGTCTCAAAAATGGTATCATCCGGCAGGAATGTTACTTTTGTTCCGGTCTTTCCTTCTTCACAGTCACCGATCACGGTCAGTTTTCCATAACTTTTCCGCGCTCATAACGCTGACTGTATATCTTTCCTTCGTGGTAGATCTCAACTTCCAGCCAGTTGGAAAGTGCATTCACAACAGAAGCACCTACACCGTGCAGACCACCGGAAACCTTGTATCCTCCACCGCCGAACTTTCCACCTGCGTGAAGAATGGTAAATACAACTTCTACTGCAGGAAGTCCTGCTTTGTGGTTGATGCCAACCGGGATACCACGACCATTATCTGTAACGGTAATGGAATTGTCGGATTGATTGTTACATAAATCGTACAATAACCGGCCAGGGCTTCGTCTACGGCATTATCGACGATCTCGCCTATACAAGATGATGCAAGCCTCGGCTGGATGTGCTTCCAATATACATCCCGGTCTTTTACGAACCGCTTCCAGTCCCTCAAAATCTGGATTTGGTCCGCACCGTACTCTGTATTAATTTCACCCATGATATTCCTCCTGTTAATCTATTTCAACCTAACAGAAATCCGGGATAAAAACAGCTTTTTTGTCACGCAACTATTTACAATCTGCTTCGTTAATTGCTCATAACTGAATAACTGCTGTCTTAAATCGTCTTTCTGTTTTTGGACACAAAAAATACTAATTTATTATACCACAAAATACTTGTTTTTGCTAGAAAAAGCCATTTTCTCGCACAAAAAGAGGCAACAGAATTTTTTCGTTCTGCTGCCCTTTCTTTTTGTCTATTTTTTTTCCTCTGGTGCGTGTTTGGAAAATGCTTTCTGCAAGATGTGTGCCACAGTTTGTGGGAAATTTGTCCCCGGATGAGGGCATTGTAGCGGGCTATAACAGCCGAATTCTGAAAAAAGTCCCGCAAAATAGGGCGTGCAAATTGCAGAAATGATTTTGAGGGCAGGTTCTAAAGCAGAGCCTGATAAATTTCTCTTTTTTGATACGCCTCTGTCCTTCGCAACCTCTTTCATGGCCTCTTTACGTGACATTCCTTTGCTTTCGTAAAATTTCCATATGCTCTTCAACGGAAATTCCTGCCAGGATTTCTGCGATTCCTCCAGCATTTCTTTCCTGCTCCGTCCCTCTATTACAAGAACACACTCCCAAGTGGTTTCTCATCCTTGTAAAAAGCAATAAGCTCTTCTATAGTGGTTCTAAATGCAGTCTCATGTTTCTTAGTAAGCTCCCTGCAAAGAGTCATTCTTCTATTTCAAGCGCCAGGTATAATTCTTCCAAAGTTCCAACCAGATGATGGGGAGCCTCATAAAGAATTATGGTGCGAGTCTCATTTTTCAGTTCTTCCAGAATGGCTTTTCGCCTTTTTTATCTGAGGCAAAAAGCCTCAAATACGAATCTTCTTGTGGACAATCCGGACAAGGTGAGTGCTGTAATGCAGGCAGCAGGACCGTGAAGAGAGGTTACTTCAATTCCTGCATCGTAGCACATGGCTGCCAGCACTTCTCCCTGGATCTGAGATTCCAGTGTTCCCGCATCTGTGATTAACGCAACATCCAGACCCGCTCTCATTTTTTCAATAAGGGACATGGCCTTTCTCCACTTTATTGTATTCATGATAGCTGGTCATTGGTGTTTTTATATCAAAATGATTAAGTAATTTTATGCTGTTGCGGGTATCCTCCGCAGCAATCAGATCCACTTCCTTCAGGACACGAAGGACCCGAAGTGTAATATCCTCCAGGTTTCCAATAGGAGTAGCACATAAATAAAGCTTTCCGCTCATACCCTTTTCCTCTTATATTTCAAAATTGCATCACACTTCCAGCAGCATCCGATTTTGCCATTTTGGTATACCTGCCAGGAGAAGTTCTCCTGCATCTTATACCATGTCATACATTTCCAGAATTTCCTTTGTATAAACTCCCGGCTTCTCATAAACGATCAGCGGCCGTTCTACTGTAATGCGAATTTCCACCTTCAACGCCTCTATAAGCATTCATGTTTGGCTCTGTCTATGTAAGGATAAACAAGCTGCATTCTTTTTAGCTCCAGCTTATATTTCGTCAGTACATTGATAATCTCCCGTCAACCGAAATGGCCGGTGTACCATATAAAAGCGGGCTCTGTCTCCAAGAAGTCGTGATGCCTGACTTACTACATCCTCCAATGTGCAGAGAATCTCATGTCTGGCAATTGCTTTCGGCATATAGGATTGGCCAGTCCATGCTGTCCTCTATCATATACGGTGGATTACAGGTGACTACATGAAAGAAGCTGCCCCAAATATGCTGACAGCCTCCTTGATATCACCTTGTCTGATACTGACTCTGTCCTCCAGGTTATTGTATTTCACACTTCTTGCCGCCATTTCGGCACATTCCATCTGAATCTCAGGCCTGTAAAATGCTCTCCGGCGTCTTGGATGCAAGAAGCACCGGTATAATACCAGTTCCGGTCCCCAATGTCGAGAACCTTTTTTTCTCCCTTCTTTACTCTGGAAAAACCAGAGGCAGAACGGCGTCCATACCGAAGCAGAATTTCTGGGGATCCTGAATGATATAGTATCCATTTTGCAGATCGTCAACCCGTTCATTCTCCTTCACAAGATTATTAATCATTTAATTTAGAATCTCCCTTTTTTTATCTTCCAGATCCTGTAGTTCCTTCATCTCCTGTTCAGAAACCCTCACTTTCTTCTTTCTGGAACGGAATTTCAGTTCATCAACAGGAATTCCTGGATTTCCTTCTCATCACTGATTTCCACCACTACTTTAACCAGCTGTCTGAGCATCGTTTACACTCTGTACAGTTCCCTGGATTCCATCCGGTGTAGTTACTGTGTCTCCAATGCCCGGAAGCTTGCGGTTCAGTTCCTGCATGTTTCCTGCTCATTTTCAAACAACACATCAGCCTTCCGCAGACACCGGAAATCTTGGTCTGGTTCAGTGAAAGGTTCTGCTTTTGGCCATTCTTTGATAGATACGGGTGCAAATTCAGAAAGATAAGTATGGCAGCAGAGACACCTTCCGCAAATTCCGATTCCTCCCAGAATCTTGGTTTCGTCTTTACCCCAATCTGGCGAAGTTCAATCCTTTGTTTTGAAAATAGCTGCCAGGTCCTTGACCAGCTGACGGAAATCAAGTCTGCCATCTGCCGTAAAGTAAAACAGTACTTTGTTATTGTCAAATGTATACTCTGCATCGATGAGCTTCATTTCCAGACCATGCTCGCGGATTTTTTTCTGGCATATCTTAAATGCGTCTTTTTTCTCTTTCTCTGTTGTACTGCTCTCTCATCATCCTCTTTTGTCGCAACACGAAGGACTTCCTTCAGAGGATGCACTACTTCGTTCTCTTCCACTTCCTTCGGTGCGAGAACAACTTTCCCATATTCTACACCACGAGCCGTCTCTACGATTACATGATCTCCTGGGTTTTATCTTATAGGTTTTCGGATTGAAGTAATAAATTTTGCCTACGTTCCGAAATCTTACGCCTACTACTTTTGCCATTTTATTTCTCCCTGATTGTCAGGAACAAAAGCTCCGTGGCCAGTTCCATATTTACATTTGCACGGAGACGTACTTTTTAGTTTTCTCAAGTGCATCCAGAATCTTCTCCAGATTCTCGTACGAGCGCTGGCTAGCCTGTTCCCTTATAATTTATTTCCTGCTTAAAAACAAGATTGTCAATTTCCCGTGTGGCCTTAAACATCAGCACATCACGGAACCAGAACTGGAACAGTTCAAATAATCACCGATAGCTTCAGCATCATCGCCAGTTCCTTAATTGCCTCCGGTCAACTCCGTAAACCTCCATGTCACCTGCATTTTTCAGAATACGTAATGCATTCTGGGTCATGTCGGAAAAATCTGTGGTAACTCCTTTCTTTGGCCTTTCCAACTACTTCCCGTGAGCATAGGAAGCATCGATCTGCAGCCTGACAATCAATCCGGTATATGGAGATGCTCCCTCGGGTACTTTCTTTCACCAAAGCAAGTCATCGCAACCTTCGAGATCCGAGACGGAGACACATCTGGAACGAATGGTCAGCAGCAGAGCATACCCCGGTCGAACACGATCATACAGAGAGGACTCCCGAAAGGGAGTCCTTTGTTGGGCGAACTCTTTCCGTCACGCCTTCGGCGTGTCACCTCCTCTTAGAGGGAGGCGAAAGTGAATGGAAAGCTTTGCAGGAGTCGATAACGCTTTTGACTCCCGCTTTGTTTTACTGCGCAATTAGGGACGTTGGGCTTTGCCCCAAGCCCCGGCAGGGAACTGAGTTCCCTGCACCTTCCGTTTTTATCTGATGTGATAAGCCGAATTTGGCCCAAAATAAAAGAAAACCGACGAAAATCACACAAATCAGAAGAAATTTGCATAAAATCGCCGGAACACTTGACAGACCTTTTAAAAAGGAATACAATACTATGTGCATCGTATGCACAATAAGAGCTTCTTAAAGAATATTGCCTGAGAGTCGGGCATTCGCCTATATCATTGTACAACGCTTTAGGCTGTTTGGCAATGGGCAGTTTTAAAGCGATTGCCTGTTGCCGCATATATCCTTTGCAGGTTTAGACAAGTTAGGGGTGATGGCATTCATGGTTACCGTCCGCGACGAGCCGAGGAAGCTGAGATCATGAAGTACGTCGGGGTTCACGACGTCAATATGGGTAAGGGCCGGGTTCGCAAAGCTTTGCCACCATTGACGAAGTGTGGAGATGCCCGACCTGATCGAGGTTCAGAAGGAGAATTCTTACGAGCGTTTCCTTAAGGAGGATCTCCGCGAGGTCCTCAACGATGTTTCTCCGATTTATGACTTTAACGGCAATCTGAAATTGGAGTTCGTCGATTACGCGCTGGATAAAACGCCGAAGTATTCGCTGGAAGAATGCCGCGAGCGCGATATGACGCTACAGCGACGGCGCTCAAGGTGCTCGTTCGCCTGACCAACTAACGAGACCGGGCGAAGTGAAGGAATCCGAAAGTCTTCATGGGCGATTTCCGCTGATGACCAGGCTGCGGCACGTTCATCATCAACGCGGCGCGGAGCGCGTCATCGTCGGCAGCTCGTGCCCGGCGTATATTATCGCGGCATTGACAAAGACCGGCAAGCATCAATTTGACACGCAGGTGATTCGAGCCGCGGCGCGTGGCTGGAGCCGCAATCGACTCCAACGACGTGATCTGGGTGCGTGTTGACCGCGCCTGGCTGCCGGTGACCAGCCTGCTGCGCGCGCTGGGC
>VOFJ01000019.1_pt1 | contig 36426 bp, 70 predicted proteins | sample 5384081 | NCBI WGS metagenome assembly VOFJ01 (sample SAMN12384729, study PRJNA508395) | human gut metagenome | isolation source: healthy gut I | host: Homo sapiens
TTTAAGAAAATCTCCGTATTATAAGAAAAAAGACAAATTCAATAAATTAAGAGTAAAAAATATTAGCTATTGGACTGCAGCTGGAAATGTTTTTGAAAATGCATATTTATCTTCAGTTGTTCATAATCAGATAGCAAATGCTTTAAAAATTAAATTTTCAACAAGGCTTTTTTGCAGAGTCAACACTGGATATTATTTCATCAGGTGAAGCAATCGGCAAAGCTGGACAAGAAATTTCCGGATGCTCTAATTAATATTCAATCAGATTTCTTAAAATGCAAATGTGAAGACAGACCATTTTGTGACTGCCTTTCGGCAGAAAGGAATATCTGAAGTAATAATAAATGAAAGGCTTAAAGGAAAAGATCCGATTGATATATCAAACAAACTGTTTAGAAAGTATCAGATACAGGTCTATCCTGGAGATATATTTTCATGGTTAGATAGCTATGTTAAAAATTTAGATGCAATAAAAAAGAATAGCTAAAGCATTTAACCGTAAAAAGTTGAAAGAGAGGCACATAAATTAATCAAAGCTATTGAGAACGGATGAAACTTTTAAATTGTAATTTTGAGTTTTTAAAAATAAAATTAAATGGGAGTGGCATTTGCAGTCACTGCAGCCGAAATCAGCTATTGATTCCTCATTTTCAATTATTTTTTTTTAGCTATTTCACATTCCAGTTTTTTCACAGGACTCTTTTGTATAAACCTTTTCAATTTCGCTGTTTTTTATTTAATAAAAGGTAATCAATATGCCAGTGCTTTTTCTTATTGTCTGACAGGTGTCTTTTTAACTCTGGATTCAAGGCAGTTCATAGCTGAACCGACATAAACATAACATCCTTTTTTTTTAAAGTTGATAAATCTAATTTTTTGCCGATTTTAATTTTCAGTATCTTTTTTAATGTTGATTATTAGACAGTAGCTTCCTTTCATGTTTCCCACACTTTTTATAGTGAATAAACACATTTATATAATATGTTTATTATATTAAATAGTGTATATAGTTTTTTACATTTTAAAATTGTATATATGATGTAAAATATGTATTAATAAATATTGGGGTAATAAAAATGAAAAATAACAGAAGTTTTTTGTTATTTGATTATAATTATTCTTTCATTTATTTGCATATTGTCGATTTCAAGTGTTTCTGCTACTGATGTAAGCGGTGGGAACTTAAGTGATTTAGATAATGCTATTAAAAATAGTGATGATGGACAAGTGTCTTTAAGTGGAGATATACAGGCAAGTTATCAGGATCATAATCATGATAATGGTATTGTTATTGATAAATCTGTAACTATTGAAGGTAATAATCATAAAAATAAATTTACTTTCAGTGTTTCAGTCTGAAAGTTCAAAAGAGCTTTTTTATGTATCGGGTAATTTGACTTTAAAAAATCTTGAGATTAATAATGGTCAAGTGTAAGCGGTTCTCGATATGGGGAGGAGTTATTTATGTTACTTCTACTGGTAAACTGACTGTTACTAATGTTACTTTTGTTAATTCTAAAGCATTTTTAGGGTCTGCAATATATAATTCAGGTACTGCTATTGTACAAAATTCCACATTTAGGGGATATGGATGCTAAAGATATGACGGTATTTGGTTCAGTAATAATGTACTGATACATTTAATGCAAAATTGTACGTATCTGATTCTATTTTTTTAAAAATAATGTTCATATTGCTGCAATATATTCAGATACATCCAGATATATTTCAGTCTATAATTCTGTTTTGAAAATAATACTGGTGCATTTATGCCTATTATACAGGTTCAAAAGTGTTAATGAATTTATTGTTGATTCATGTACTGCATGAACAACAAAGGGATTCTTTAATTTCCCCCAACTATGGCTAATTTTAAAATTAGTTAGTACATTGTTCATGGATAATGATGTTAAAAAATGCTGTAATTGATTATGTTAGAGAGGACAGTTATATTGATAGTAATGTTTTCATGGGGAATAATAAGAATAACGGTGTAGTTATCCAATTCTCACAAATCAGCAGTTATTTCAAAATAATTACTTTGGAACCAATGATGCATCCAATAAAGTTATAGGTTCCACTCCCTATTAATAATATTCAATTACATATTGTTGGAGAAATAATATTGATTATAATAATTTATCAATAGCAAATTATACTCATGTTTTTGCTTATTTATCAAGGTAATACTGATAAATTACCTGTATTTAATGTAAAATATTGCTTCCAATTCAAAAATTAAATTGAATCAATCACAAATTACATTTAAAGACAACATACCTGCTCAAATAGATTTTTTACCTATTAAAAGTGGTGCCGAATTTCTATTGTAATAGGGTCAAATTATGATGTTCCCTTAATATTTTCAATTTTACAGTTGAATATATTATATTAAAAAATTATACTCTTGATGTTGATGTTTGATGATATTACTTATGGAGATATTTTAAATATTAATTCATCTGTTGTTGATGAAAATGGAAATTCCGTATCTGTATTGTTAAAATTAACATTGGTGGTATTTATTATAATTTAACTCTTATTGATGGTAAAGGAACTTTTACAATTCAGTAAAAAGTATCTGCAGGTGAACATAATTTAAATGCTACTTATGAAGATACTACTTATTTCTATAATGATGCTAATTTAATTAAAACATTTAATGTAGCTAAAGCTAATTTGGCTCCTTTAATTAATGTTTATGATATTAATGTTGGCCAAGTGGAAGTAGTTACTGTAAGTAATCTTCCTTCTGATTTAGAAAAAGCATTTCTATTGTTATTTCAGGTAGTGGCGGTGAAACTAAAATAGTTGATGGAGTGGCTAAAAGATCATTTTCTGGTTTGTCAGTTGGTTCAAAAAAGTGTTCTTATCTCTTATTATGGAGATAGTAATTATAATTCTTTTAAAACCAATGCATATTTCTATGTTTCAAAAAACAAAGTAATCAGACCCAGTTAATCCTCCAAGCCCAATTGTTCCTGATCCTGCAGATCCAACTCTGATCCTGTAAAAACCCTGATCAATTACTCGGATCGTCCTAATGTGCCTACTGGTCCGGACAGTCCCTGATGTGCCAGTTGGTCCTGGTAGGCCTATTGGTCCTATTGGTCCTGTAGGTCCTGTAAAAGTCCCAGTTGGTCCAGATAATCCTGTAGGTCCTGTAAATCCATTTGATCCATTTTCACCAGATTCTGTTCCAGATAGTTCTGAAAATCAAGGAGACTCAAGTAATTCAGATTCAAATAGTGGAAGTGATGATAATACACCTACACCTTCTGAAAGTACAAACAGTGGTGGAGAATCTGATGCTATTAATTCAAATAATCAAAATGCACAACTTCAAAATGCTTTAGTAGGTTCCAGTAATAATAATGTTGCATCTCAAGCTAGCAGTAATGTAGGAATACAAGATAGTAATAATGCTCAACAATCAAGTGCTGCGGATGATTCAAAAGCATATGAAATTGATAAAAATGTTAATAAACAAATTGATGCTAATACTTTTGTTTATGGTATAATTGCATTAATTATTTGTGTTTTATTATTGATTGTTGGATATCGTAGACAAAAAGGATAATAATAAATGAGGTTTAATTATTAAATTGAACAGTTGTTATTAAAATAATTATTATTTAATTATTTTAATTTTTTATTTTTTATATATTTTACATAAATTTGGTTTTTATAAGAATTTCCTTATTTACCAAATAACTAATATTTTATAAATAAAATTTGATAAATTAAATTAAAAAAAATTGGGGTTTATGATGAATAAGAAAATTTTTATATTGCTTGCATTGTTTATTTTGGCAATATCAGTTTCTACTGTTTTGTGCAAATGATGTAAATGATACAAATATTCAAAATGATGATTTTAATATTGATGATTCACTATTAAATCAGGATAATTCAAATGTATTAGGATATAATCAAAATAAATCATCACATATTATCTGATAATGGTACTAATAAGAGTAATATTACAAAAATAAATACTGAAATTCAGTTATCTTCTAATGCATCCGGATTAATAAAATCAAATTCAAAAGTTTTTTTTAATGTTTCTTTAACCGATGAAAATGGAACACCTATGAATAATTCCATTGTTAAATTGGTGAATAAACACTTTGAAAAACCTGTAATTATCGGTACGATAAAAGTAATTAATGGTACAGGGTAATTTTTTTCATATGTTCCTGAAAAAGTACAATGTTAGATTTTTATGCATTTTATGAAGGAAATGATAATTATACTAATTCTTCATCTAATGATTTTATTATGGGATTTACTTTTGGAAAACTTTCTTTTTATGGATATTTATATTTTAACATATTATGATCAGAAATCTATAAATTTGGAGTATGATATTAAATATGATTATAGTAAAAGATTCTCCTTTAGAAAGAGGAATTTCTTTTTTCTAATTCTATGGTTATTAATGGTAATGGATTTTGAAATAAATGGTTTAGACAAAACTTGTTTAGGTGCTGTTAAATCTGAATCTACTCTTTTATTAAAAATATAGTTTTAAATAGATTTTCTGGGGATTTGGGTCCAGATTCCGGTCAAATAGTTCATCTTGTTAATGGTAAACTAAACATAGAAAATGCAATAATTAAAAACACGAGAAATACTTATGCTACTCCATTGTTTTTTCTCTTCCCGTGGTCCAATAAATATAATTAATTGTACTTTTTTTTTAAACAACAATCTTGCTGCCACTTATTTATTATCTGAGGTTTGGAATGTTCAAAAATCTGTTTTTATTAATAATACTGCAGCAAGTAGTATTGTAGGTTCTGAAAATGGGTATAAATTCATTTTCTTATAATACATTTTTAATGATGGGGAATACTATTTTTAAAGGTTTCTAATTACTGTGATAGTATAATAGGTAATTATTTTGGTACAAATGATGATGCAAAAGATGAAATCATATTATTCTATAGATAATTATCTTATTGGGCAAATTAGTCAATGGAAAGATTCTAAATTAGATATTTCAGGTCCAGATACCTTTTCTGAAGATGATTTTGCCTAATTATAAATTATATCTTACCAACAGGGTAGATGGTGCTTATGCATTTTGATGCTGTTGTGGAATATGATGAAAATTATGGAAAAGTTAATCCTAATATGATTACACTTAGCAATACAAGCAGGTTAATGTAGCATTTACTCCTGTAACTTATGGTAATACTGCACTTGTTGTGTCATCTAAATACGGTATTTTAGCTACTAAGGACATTGAAATAACTAAATCTAAATTAAATAATTATGATATGACATTGGTTAGTGATGATGTATTATATGGTGGAAATCTTGGAATAAATATTGCATTAAAAGATATTGATGGAAATTTAGTTTCTGAAAAAGTGCATGGATATTAATGGTAGTTCATATACTTTGAATATAGTTAATGGAACTGGATTTATGAGTATTCCTGATTTATTGCCAGGTAACTATAAAATAATAGCTAAAGTAATTTCAACTAATCCGATTTATCGTAATACTACTATTATTGGTGAAGTTTAAGGTTAATTTAGGTAAATTAAATATTAATTTTAACTACTTCTAATAACACAATTAATGATGAATATCCTATAAATTTAACTGCTGCTGTTACTAATAGTTATAGTAATTTTTAGCTAATGCATTAATATGTATTAATGATAATGATAAAAATATACTTAATATAACAACTAATGACAAAAGGTGTGGCTATAGGTACTATATATCCTAATGCAGGTAGTCATAGTTATACTGCATATTATTATGCTTCAAAAACTTTTTGAAAATGCTCAAAGTAATCAAATTAATGTGTATGTAAATGATAAAATACATACTAAATTAACATTAACATCAAATACTACTAATAATGTAAATTTAAATGATAAAATTAAGTTTACAGTTAAATTAGTTGATGGCAATAATAGTCCGATAGCTAACGAATCAGTCATATTATATAATGATGAGTCAATATGGACTAATTTAATTACTGATGAAAATGGTAGTGCTGATTTTGTATATTCTCAAAGTGATTTTGGCATATTAAAATTAAAGCAGTATTGCCAGTTTCTATGAAATATTATTCTGCATACTCTGATATTCTTAAAATTGCAGTTTCTAAGGATAATTCATTTTTAACTCTTGCATTTATGATTGATGCATTAGATGAAAGTGATACATTAAATTTAGCAAAAGATTATATTTTCAATAATTTTTCAGATGCAGATTATATTAATGGAATTTTAATTAATAACAGACATTTTACTATTAATGGTAATGGTCATAGAATTGATGGAAATAATTTAGCTAGGATATTCCATATAATGAACTCCAATATTACTTTATCCAACCTTTTATATAAGTAATGCAGGAAGTTATTTTTAATAATGCTTTAGAGCATGGTGCTGTTTTAAATGATTATATGGGAATTTTAACATTAAATAATTGTACTTTTGAAAATAATTCCTTAAAAGGAGAATCTTATATTTGGGGTGGTGCAATTTATAATAAAGGTATTTTGAATGTTTCAGATAGTGTATTTAAAAATAATTCTGTTATTTCCAACAAATCCTATGCTAGATCAGGAGCAATTTTAATAATTTCGGAGGTATTGCAGGAATTTCAAACTCTGTTTTTGAAAAAATAATTATGCTATAGGTTCTAATTCCGATGGTGGCGCTTTATCCAGTTTTGGTGTAGTGGATATTGATAATTCCATTTTTATTAATAATTATGTTAATGGTAGTAGAGAAGGTATGGGTGGTGCACTTTATATTGGTCAGGGATCTAATGCTACTTGTATTAAATCAGTATTTATTAATAACAGTGCATTATCTTCCAATAAATCTTTAGAATATGGTGGAGCAATTTCTGATGATTCTGAAATTAATTGTTATTATAATATTTTTATAAATAATAATGCAAATAGAGGTTCTGCAGTTTTTTGTTTATTTTAATAAAAGAATTATTAATGATAATTATTGGGGGAAGCAAACTCTGATTTGGATAATGTTGTTTCCGGATCAGATATTGGTGACTACATTACATTAAAAGTGATTGGTGATAATGTAAACACTACAATTCCTACTGAATATATAATTAAGTTTGATGGTAAAAACAGTGATAAATTACCTGAGTTTAATACTTTAATTAAATTAATTCCTAATTTGGCTTCATTAAACTGTTCAATAGTTAATGTTTCCAGTAATGATTTTAAAGTTTTTTATTAATTTCTAATCAGGTAGGCAATTTTAACTTTGATTGTAGGTCCTGAATTTAATAATTTAACTACTTTTGATATTGAAGTTAAACAATTAATTAAAAAGAATTATACTATTGATGTAATTGGTAATAATTTCACCTGTGATGATGACGTATCATTTGATATTAAATTGGTTGATGTAAAATGGAAAAGGAATTAATGGAGTTGTAAATTATATATTTAATGATGAAACAAAAATCTGTGGAACTTAAGGATGGTATGGGGAAGTATAGAGTTAGGTAAACTTGATGCTAATGAGTATACTATTTTAATTGATTATGTTTCTAAGGATTTATTCTATAATAATCTGTCTGTAGTTAAAGCATTTAATGTAACTAAATCTGAGGTTGTTATGGATGTGAATGTTTCAAAAATATCTATTATGGTGAAAATGGAACTGTTGTTGTTAAGTTACCTGTATTAGCTGATGGAAATGTTACATTTATAATTAAAGATGTGTTAAATAAAACTTCAGACGTTAAATTAGGATATGTTTCCTGTATATTGCCTATTTTAAATGTGAGGGGATTATGAAATTATTACTATTTACAGTGGTAATGACAGATACAATAATAAATACAACTACTGCCTTTCAGTAGTTAAGTCAAATCCACAATTAACAGTAAATATTTCCAATGTTAATTATGGTGATGAGATTATAGCTAATGTTTCTTTAATAACTGGAAACATTAAATTAAATGGAACTGTTGTACTTAATATCAAAAGATAAAACTTATGAAGTGAATGTCGTTAATGGTAATGAAAATATTACTATTGGTGCTTTGCCTGTTGGTTTCTATAATGTTTTTAGCTAATTATAGTGGAAATTCAAATACAAATTAGTTGTTAATAACACAGCATTTAATGTAACTAAAACAGGTTCATTTTTTAAATGTCAGTGTAGATGATATTGTTGTTGGAAATGATGAAATTATCAGAATTTCTGTTCCTGAAGATGCAACAGGCAATATAACAGTAATTGTTGATGATGTTAAGTATGAAGGGGTTATTTCTAACGGAAGTGTTGTTATAACAGTTCCTGGTTTATCTAAAGGTGAACATAATTTATCTGTAATATATTCAGGTGATGAAAATTATAATTCAACATCTGTAAATTCAACATTTATTGTTAAAGCAGGTACTTCAAATCTGGCAATAAATGTTAAAAATATCGTTTATGGTGATGATTTGGTTGTTGTAGGTTCAGTTAATTCAGATGCTGCAGGAAACATTATATTTGCAGTAAATGGTCTTTCTCAAGATGTTAAAATTGTCAATGGTAAAGCTGTTGCTACATTTAAAGGATTAAATGCGGGCAATTATAATGTCCTTGCCAAATATTCTGGAGATAAATATTATGTATCTACTCAAACTAATGCTACAGTCAAGGTAAATAAAGCTCAATCCACTATTGACCTTATTATTGGTGATATAATTGAAGGTAAAAAAGCAGTTAATATTACTGCTATTGTCAATAAAGATGCAACTGGAAATGTTACTTTTGAAATTCCTGGTCTCTACACTCCTAGAGATAAAAAGCATCATCAACGGTTCTTCATTATGGGTAATTGCACCGTTAACTTCTGAGAATATATGTTTATTGCAAAATATAATGGGGATAATAATTACCTATCTTCAAACATATCTAAAATCATAAGTTATAATCAGACTAAAACTATTTTGGATGTTGATGTTGAAGTTAAAGGTAGTGTTATTATAAAAGCTAATCTTACAGCTGTTGACGGTCAAAAGATAACTGCTTGGGTCTATGTTACAATAAAAGATAATGTTTATAAAGTTCCTGTATTTAATGGAACAGGATATCTTGATATAGGTAAATTACCTGGAGGAATATACAATTATTCAGCATTATTTGAAGGTACAAATGTATTTATTAAAAGTATTGTTAACGGCACTTTTGAAGTACCTTCTATTAATTTAGAAGTTCCATATCTTGTAAAATATTATTCTTCAAGCGATAAACTTGTAGCTATTTTAACTGATGGCTTAGGAAATCCTATTGTTGGCAAAAATGTTACATTTTGCATAAATAATGTAAACTATACACGTGTCACAGATAATGAAGGTAAGGCATCTATGGGTATTGGTCTAATTCCTGGAATTTACAATGTCACAGCATCTTATGAAAATATTACAGTTAAATCAGGCATAACTGTTAAATCAACTATTTTAGCTAATAATATTACTAAAATTTTCAGAAATGGAACACAGTATTATGCTAAATTTTTTAAATAGTGACGGATCTCCATTAATCAATCAAAAAGTTACATTTAATATTAATGGTGTATTTTTATTATCGTTTCACAGGTGGTGATGGTGTAGCTAAATTAACAATTAGTTTATGGCCTGGAGAATATATTTTAACAGCTATGCATCCAAACGGTCAAGCTAGAGCAAATCTTGTTAAGGTTTTACCTCCTTTAATTACCAGTGATTTGATTAAATATTATAAAAAACGATTCCCCAATTCTCTGTTAAAGTAATAAAACCTGACGGAAGTGTTGCAGGAGCTGGTGAAAAAGTTACATTTAATATTAATGGTGTATTTTACACACGTATTACTGGTAATGATGGCGTAGCTACTTTAAAAATCAGTCTACGTCCTGGTAATTATATTATTACCTCCATGTATAATGATTATGCTGTTGGAAATAATGTAACTGTGTTACCTACATTAATTACTAAAAATTTAGACATGAAATACTTGGACGGTAGCAGTTTTACAGCTCAAACCGTAGATGGTCAAGGTAACCCATTAGCTAACCAAAACGTATCATTTAATGTAAATGGTGTTTTCTATCATAAAGTAACTGATAATAATGGTATTGCTAAATTAGGGTATTAGGTTGATGTCTGGTGAATATATCATTACTTCAATCTGGAATGATTACCAAGTTGGAAATACAATTAAAATAGCTTGAAAAAAGAGGTTTAATTATTTAACCTCCTTTTTTTATTTTTAATATGAATTAACACTTTTTTTACATATTTTAAAATTAACACTTTTTATTAAATTAGATAATTTGACTCCAAAAAGATTTTTTACTGTATCTTATCATTTTTTTAAATAAACTGAAAGATGATTTCAGTTAATGAAGAGTTAAATATGTATAATAACATTTTTTATAGAAAATAAAAGGAATAGAAATTTTTAAAAAATTATATTCTAAAAACTCGATTATTAGAATTAATAGATGAAAAAAAATCAGGTATTTTTTTTTTGAAATAGCTAAAAAATATATTAAATATGGATTTAATATATATTAATGGTGCTCATCATGTGTAATTAGGAAATATTTTAAGTGTTTTGTTTATGCAAGTTATGAAAAAAGATTTCATTGGTTTAATATATGATTTAAATGTATTTTTCTTGATGTTTTTTTTTAGTAAATGAGCACATATAAATAAAAACTTATGTGTGGGGGTAAAATGAATAAGAAACTTTTTTAGTTTGTTTGTTATAATTATCATTGCACTATCATTGTCTTGTGTTAGTGCTAGTGATTCAAGTATTATTTCAGATAATTCCTCAGACATTGTTGGAGTTAGTAATGATGAACCTATAATATATGACTCAGGTAATGCTGGTGATGAAGCTGTAGGTAATGTATCCAACAATGTTGGAACTTATACTGATTTAAATAATGAAATTAATAATGCTGGAAGTACTCTAATATTGGATAAAGATTATAAATATAATTCTACTTCTGATAGTGGATTAGCTACTTCAGGTATTGTTATTTCTAAAGATATTTACTATTGATGGAGCAGGACATACTATTGATGGGAAGCGGTAATTCTGTATTTGGAAATAGTGTTTCAAGGTTATTTGTTCTTAATACAGGGTCTTTTACTTTAAAGAACTTAAATATTGTTAATGTAACATTTTGGACTGGAATTTCATCATTTCCTTTAGATGTTGGTGTAATTAGACTTAATGGAGGCACATTATCATTAGACAATTTGACTTTCCAAAAATGTTCTGTTAATACGATGATTTCCGCACCTGGACAAGGAAATTTAAATATGGTAAATTGTGCTTTTTTAGATAATGAAGTTGCAAATTTGATTGGTATTACTCAAGTAAATATGAAAATGGATAATAATATATTTTTAAATAACTCTATTGAGTTGGGTTGTTTAATAAATGATGAGGCATCTACTTTCAGCAGTATTAGTAATAATGTATTCCTAAATAATAAGAATAAAATAAATGTTTATTATGTAATAAACTGTAATAATAATTATTGGGGATCTAATTCTGCTTCTAAATCTAATGTAGGTACATCATTTGATGAGTGTAATTTTTTTAGTGCTGCAAAATTAACCATAACTGGTGATGACTCTATTTCTGAAGTAACAAGCAAATTATCAATTTTCATTTGGAAACACTAATTTACCTACATTTTACTCTTCCAGTATCCATTACTAATGAATATGCAACTGTAAATACCACAGTAACTATTAAAAATGGTGTGGGAACTGTAACTGTAACTCCTAAAAGCAACAGGTAATGCTACTTTAACGGTAGGTCCTGGTTTAATAAAAAAAGATTCAAATACTAAAGCTATTTCCATTAATTATAGTAAAAATACAATCTTCTATGGTTGTTGCTGCAGAAAATATTAAATATGGTAATGATGCAGTTATTACTGCTACTTTAACACCAACTACTGCAACAGGAAATGTTACATTTACTATTAATGGCAAAACTGAAAATGCAAACATTGTTGATGGTGTGGCTAGTGCTACTTTTTAAAGATTTAACTCCTGGTGATTACATTGTAAATGTTAATTATGATGGTGATGATGCTTGTGATGGTAGTACTAATTCTACTTCATTTAATGTAGCTAAAGCTGATTCTGATGTTGTTATTTCTGTTGATGATGTTGTTTATGGTGGTGATGTAACTGTTGTAGCTGCTGTTTCTAGTGGTGCTACAGGTAATGTTACTTTTTACTGTAAATGGTGTTAATAAGTCTGCTGCTGTTGCTGACGGTAAAGCTAATGCTACTTTCAGTAATTTAGGTGCTGGTGATTATAGTGTTGTTGCTAGTTATGAGGGTGATAATAATTATAAAGCTTCTAACAGTACTGCTAAATTTAATGTAGCTAAAGCAGATGCAAATCTTGATGTATCTATTGCAGATGTTGATTACCAGAATATATTTACTATTGAAGCTGTTTTAACTGGTATTAATGGTGCTAAATTAACTGGTGATGTAATGGTTACTATTAATAATATTCTTTTATTTACTGTTAAAGTTGTTGATGGTAACGGCACACTTTTTGCTGGTGATACATTAATCGTTGGTTCTTATAACTTCACTGCTACATGGGCAGGAAATGACAACTATAGCAATATTAAATCTGAAGGTGTTTTCAAAGTTAACAAAATAGATTCAAATATCACTGTTAATGCTGATGACATTAAAGTCGGTGAAAACGCAACAGTAACCGTAAATGTGCCTTCTGATGCTACTGGTGATGTAGTTATTACTGTTGACGGTAAAATTATTACACTGTAGCTATTGCAGATGGTAAAGCAGTTAAAACAATAGCTGATCTTAAAGCAAACAATTACACTGTAACTGTTAAATACGCTGGAGACAACAATTATAATCCTAATCAAAACACAACCAAATTCACAGTATCCAAAAATATCTGACTATAATATGAACATTACTGTTCCTAGTGACGTTAAAGTTGGAGAAGATGCAGTTATTATAGTAAACATTCCTAAAGACGCTTCTTCAGGTAATGTTACTGTTAGTGTTGGTAAAGATGTTTATAATGCTGTAATTAGTAATGGTTCTGCCAAAGTTGTTGTTTCTGATTTAGATGCGGGTGATTATAGTGTTGTTGCTAGTTATGCTGGTGATTCCAATTATAAAGCTTTCCAACAGTACTGCTAAATTTAATGTAGCTAAAGCTGATGTGGATGTGAAAATTAATGTTCAGGATATTAAAGTTGGAGAAACTGCAGTTATTACTGTTAATTTATCTCCAAGTGTAGCAGGTAATGTTACAGTTATTGTTAATGGCAAATCTGAAACAGTAAATGTTACTGATGGCAATGCTACTTTAAAAGTTGCTAATTTAGCAGCCAATAAATATGATGTTACTGTTATTTACAATGGTAATGATAATTATAATGTGGCTAAAGCAAATGCTTCATTTGTTGTTTCTAAAGTGTCTGACTATAAAATGAATGTTACTGTTCCTACAATAATTGCCGGTGAAAATGCTGTAATTGAAGTATCTTTACCTAAAGATGCAACTAACAATGTAACTGTTGTAATTAACAATAAGAAATACACTGCCGCTGTTTTAAATGGCAGTAAAAAAGTTATAATTCCTGGATTAACCGCCGGCAAATACAATATGAGCGTAAGTTACAGTGGGGATGATAAATACACTCAATCATCTGCTAAATTTAATGTAACAGTAGATATTAATAAAAAAGTTAATTTAAACATTTCTGACATTTTGATGATTTATCATGATGGTACTAGAATGGTTGCTGTTTTAACTGATTATTTAGATAATCCTATTGCTAATGCTATTGTGTACTTTTACTATTAATGGTCAAACTTACAATAAAACCACTGATGCTAACGGTACTGCTTCCATGGGACTTAACTTAGTATCTAACATCTATAATGCTGCTGTTTCATATAATGGTTCAGATATGTATAATGCAGTTTCTAAAAACATTACTGTAACTATTAATCCGACTATTGTAGCTGATGATTTGGTTAAAATGTATCAGAACGCTACCAGATTCTATGCCAAGTTTACTGACAGTACAGGAAAAGCACTGGCTAACACTGAAGTTAAATTTAACATTCATGGTGTTTTCTACAATAAAAAACAACTGATAAAGACGGTGTAGCTGATTTAGGTATTATGTTAAGACCTGGAAATTACATTTTAACAGCTTACAACCCTGTAACTGGTGAAGAAAAAAGGATTCAACATAACTGTTAAATCTTTAATAGTTCAAAGTGATTTAACCAAATACTACTTAAATGCTTCCAGATTTGAAGCAACTGTCTACAACAAAGACGGATCTTTAGCAGTAAACAAGAATGTAACCTTTAACATCAACGGAGTATTCTACACTAAAACTACTGATAAAAACGGTGTTGCAAGCTTAGGAATCAGTTTAAGACCAGGAAATTACACTATTACAACAATGTATGACGGTTTAGATATTGGAAACAAAGTCACTGTTTTACCAACTTTAGTAACTAAAGATCTCTCTATGAAGTACCTTGACGGCAGTAACTTTACTGCACAAACTTTGATGGTCAAGGTAAGCCATTAGCTAATCAAAATGTATCATTTAACGTAAACGGTGTCTTCTATCACAAAGTTACTAATAAAGATGGTATTGCAAGCTTAGGAATCAGATTAATGAGCGGCGAATACATTATAACTTCCTACTGGAACGACTTCCAAACAGGAAACACAATAAAAATCAGTTCTTAAAGAGAATTCACAATTCTCTTAACTTTTTCTTTTTTTAGTTAAATTTTTATTTTATCAGACATATTTTCTTTTATTTTAATTGTTTCAATTAAGAAAATGATGTTATTGGTAGTTTATGATATGTCTAAGGGCATTATACTAAAATTGCTAATTTTTTTGTTTAAGTTATTGAATATTATTTTTTGCTGTAAGTTTGTAAGTTGATGTTTTAAATTTATTGGTAGCCTCAAAAGTTATTTTTTTCATCATATTAAATAGAAAATGATTTATATTAACTATTTAAAAATATATTATGTATATGGTAAAAAATAATTTTATCATATCATTTAATATAAACTAATTTATGGAGGTAAAATCAATGGTAAAAAAGATTAATGTTGTATTAATATTGTTAATCTTTATATTATCATTATTCGCCGTATCGCAGTAGATGATATATCTGCTGTAAATGGTGCTAATGATAATATTGCAATTGGTGATTATAATGAAAATCCACAAGATAATGGAAATACTTATACAGATTTATCTAATGTAATTAAAAATGCTGAAGTTAATTCTACAATATCTTTAGATAAAGATTATGCATATAATAATTCTGATTTCCAAAATTATCAAAAAGGAATACCAATAGTTGAAAAATATAACAATTAATGGTAATAATCATAATATTTTAGTAACTGGTGCAGATTCTGCATTTATGATTAAAAATGCAAATGTGACTTTAAAAAAAAATATTAATTTTAAAGGGGATTCATTTGGACCGGTTATTGCTGTGGAAAATGGACAATTAACACTTTTTAAATTGTTCTATTCAGAACGTTAATAGGATTATTCCTGTTGAAGGTGCAATTGGGGATGGTTTCAGTGTTAATGATATAATAGCCATTGCAAAATCATGTTGAAAATTATTATGTTGAAACTAATGTTTTACCTAATAATGTAATTTACAATGGTAAAAGTTATGGATTGCCGGTTATTTCTCAATTGCTTTGGACAGGCTATTTTAAATTATTATGCTAATAATATGAATGATGTTTCTGTAACAAAATTATTGGGTAATCCGGGCAATGGGTAGGTTCTTATAATTCTTCAATTAATTATACTCAAAAAGCATATATTTCTAATACTGAAGGTATTGAAAGGGGGGAGGATTTACACAAAGGTATATTAATTGGTGTAATAGTCATAATGAGCCAGCTAATTATGTAGGTTCAACAAATGGAAATCTTTATTATTCTTCAATGGTTGAATCATTTGCAAGAGCATTATCATATTATGGCAAAAATAATCAGTTTCCTGAATTTATGAATTATTATGGTAATATTAAAATAGCTGCTTCAACTTCTGGAAATGGAATTTATTCATATAATTCTAATTTAACAATTGAAAATACTATTTTTAAAAAATGTAACTGGAAATAGCAATGGTGGAATTTATGTTCAATATGGTAATATATTAATAAATAACACTATTTTTTGAAAATAATACTGCAAATAGGGGTGCAGCAATTTTCGTTGATTCTGCTACTGATGTAATAATTGATAATTCAAAATTCAGCAGTAATATGGGTACACAAAAATCTACCAATGGTGCTGTAGTTAATATTTATAAATCTGGTGCAAAAATAACTAATTCTGATTTTACAGATAATAAATGTTTATTAATGAGAGGAATAATAGAACTTAAGTTAAATTCAGAATCATTAATTGATAATTGTACATTTATGAATAATGAAGCATATGAAGCTGCAGGAATTGCTGCAGATCAAAAAGTAAAAAACTTACTATTAATAATTCAAAGTTCATAAGTAATGGAGTTTCTGGTTCTTATGGTTTTGGAGGGGTTTTCAACAGTCAATCAACTCCAATTGAAATTATAAACTCTGAATTTATGAATAACTTTGCTTCTGGTTCTAATCCATGGGGTGGAGTTGGAATGTTTTCAGGAGCAACTTTCGGCATTGTTAATTCCACATTTGTTAATAATTCTGTAAGAAATGAAGCAATGTCTACTGATGATGATAAAAACCTTGGAGGAGCAATATTTGCACAAAATAGTGCTACTGTAAATATTGTTAATTCAATATTTAAAGAAAATGCTGCGGTTAACAAAGGTGGAGCATTATATGCTCAAGGAAGTTCTAATTTCATTATAACTGATTCATTATTTGTAAACAACTCAGCTAGAAATGGTGGAGCAATATACTCTAAAGAAGGATCAGTTCCAATGTCTGTTAAAGATTCTTGTTTCAAAAAATAATAATGCTACTGCTGGAGGAGCTATATTTACAGACGGCACTTCAAGTGGAGATGTAAGTAACTCTACATTTATTAATAATAATGCTAATATGGTGGAGCAATAGTTGCTACATCTGGATGTAATGTTAAAAATTCTTATTTTGAAAACAACAGTGCATTAAGTGGTGAAATTAAAGAAGGTGGAGCTATTTATGCATTTGTTCTTCATTTGGAAAATTCTACTTTTGTAAATAATATTGCAGATAATGGTGGTGCAATATCTGTTCAATCTCATGAATATATTTATAATTCTACATTTATCAATAATAAAGCAAATAAATCTTCAGTTATTAGTTTAATCTATGCAATGGGTGGCGGTAATGTAAATTACAATATTTTTGTTAATAATACTGGTGAAAAATATTTTATCTGCTGCAGGAACTTCAGATCCTATAAATTTAGATTATAATTATTGGGGTGTAAACAATGATCCCTAATTCTTTAATCAAAAAAAGGAGAAAAAAAACTATTTTAAATAAATGGATTACAATCGGAATTGATGGTAATTCTACAATTTATGCAGGTAGTGAAGCTCTTTATAATATAGCATTCCAAGGTGAAAATGCAGATAAACTACCTTTATTCAATACTGATGTTACTTTAATTCCTAATTCCGAACTTTAAAGCCAAGTAATATTTCACTTAACAATAAATCCAGTGTTGGTATTTTAATTAATAAAGCAGGTAACTTTACCTTTGTTATTGGTCAAGAATATAAGAATTTAGCTACTTACAACATTACAGTTTTAAAAAATTAACTCTAGTATAATTGTTAATGCAGATGATACTGTTTATGGTAAAGATGTTGTTGTTGTAGCTGCTGTTCCTAGTGATGCTGCCGGTAATGTTATTTTTACTGTAAATGGTGTTAATAAAACAGCTGTTATTGATAATGGTGTGGCTAGTGCTACTTTTTGTTGGTTTAACTGTTGGAGAATATCAAGTAACTGCAACTTACAGAGGTGATGATAAATATTTAATTTCAACTAACAATACTAAATTCAATGTTATTAAAGCTAAATCTGATATTGTTTTTAAATATTAATGATATTGTTTATGGTGATAATGTAACTGTTGTTGCTAATTTAGCTAAGGATGCTACTGGTAATGTTATTTTTTTACTGTAAATGGTGTTAATAAGTCTGCTGTTGTTGTTGAGGGTGTGGCTAGTGCTACTTTTGCTGGTTTAGGTGCTGGTGATTATAGTGTTGTTGCCAGCTATGCCGGTGATAATAATTATAAAGCTTCAAATAATTCTACTAAATTCAGTGTAAGTAAAAAGCTGATGGTTATATTGAAGTTGTTGTTCGGATAATCTTAAATTTGGTGATAATGCTACTATTGTTGCTAATTTAGCTAAGGATGCTACTGGTAAGGTTGCTTTTATTATTGATGGTGTTAGTAACTCTGCTGTTATTGATAATGGTGTTGCAACCTTTAATGTTGCAGCTTTTAACTGCAGGTAATCATAATGTTACTGTTGTATATAATGGTGATAAAAATTACAAAGCAATTAACAGTACTAAATTATTTGATGTAGCTAAAATAGATTCTAATGTCAAAATTAATGTAACTGATATTGTTTATGGCAATAATATAAGTATTGTAGCTACTGTTCCTGGTGATGCTGCAGGTAATGTTATTTTTACTGTAAATGGTGTTAATAAGTCTGTTGTTGTTGTTGAGGGTGTGGCTAGTGCTACTTTTGCTGGTTTAGGTGCTGGTGATTATAGTGTTGTTGCTAGTTATGCTGGTGATTCCAAATTATAAAAAGCTTCCAACAGTACTGCTAAATTTAATGTAGCTAAAGCTGATGTGGATGTAAAAATTAATGTTGGTGATATTAGGTTGGAGAAACTGCGATTATTACTGTTATTGTTTCTCCAGGTGTAACAGGTAATGTTACAGTTATTGTTAATGGCAAATCTGAAACAGTAAATGTTACTGATGGCAATGCTACTTTAAAAGTTGCTAATTTAGCAGCCAATAAATATGATGTCCGGTGTTATTTACAATGGCAATGATAATTACAATGTGGCTAAAGCAAATGCTTCATTTGTTGTTTCTAAAGTGTCTGACTATAAAATGAATGTTACTGTTCCTACAATAGCTGCTGGTGAAAATGCTGTAATTGAAGTATCTTTACCTAAAGATGCAACTAACAATGTAACTGTTGTAATTAACAAAGAAATACACTGCCGCTGTTTTAAATGGCAGTAAAAGTTATAATTCCTGGATTAACCACAGGTAAATATAATATGAGTGTAAATTATAGTGGAGATGATAAATACACTCAATCATCTGCTAACTTCAATATAACTGTAGAAGCTAATAAGAATGTTAATTTAAACATTTCTGATATTGTGATGATTTACAAAGACGGTACCAGAATGGTTGCTGTTTTTAACTGATTATTTAGGTAATCCAATAGCTAATGCTACTGTATACTTTACTATTAATGGTAAAAAACTTATGCTAAACCTACTGATGCTAACGGTACTGCTTCTATGGGATTAAACTTAGTATCTAATATCTATGGTGCTACTGTTTCTTATAATGGTTCTGATATGTATAATAAAGTTTCTAAAAACATTACTGTAACTATTGATCCTACTATTGTAGCTGATGATTTGGTTAAAATGTATCAGAATGCTACCAGATTCTATGCTAAATTCACTGACAGCACCGGAAAAGCACTGGCTAACACTGTTGTTAAATTTAACATTCACGGTGTATTCTACAATAAAACAACTGATAAAGATGGTGTAGCTGATTTAGGCATTATGTTAAGACCTGGAAATTATATTTTAACAGCTTTACAACCCTGTAACTGGTGAAGAAAAGGATTCAACATAACTGTTAAATCTTTAATAGTTCAAAGTGATTTAACCAAATACTACTTAAATGCTTCCAGATTTGAAGCAACTGTCTACAACAAAGACGGATCTTTAGCAGTAAACAAGAATGTAACCTTTAACATCAACGGTGTGTTCTATCACAAAAAACCACTGATAAAAACGGTGTTGCAAGCTTGGGTATTGCTTTAAGACCAGGAAATTACACTATTACAACAATGTATGACGGTTTGGATATTGGAAACAAAGTCAGTGTCTTGCCAACTTTAGTAACAAAAAGATCTCTCCATGAAACATTTAGACGGCAGCAATTTCACTGCTTTAACTTTAGATGGTCAAGGTAAGCCATTAGCTAATCAAAATGTATCATTTAATGTAAATGGTGTTTTCTATCATAAAGTTACTAATAAAGACGGTATTGCAAGCTTGGGAATCAGGTTAATGAGTGGCGAATACATTATAACTTCCTACTGGAATGATTTCCAAACTGGAAACACAATAAAAATCAGTTCTTAAAGAGAATTTCTATTATTCTCTTTACTTTTTTTCTTTTTTTTTCATATGAATTTGAAAAAAGTCTTCTATTTTTCTTTTTTTAAATTCATTGATAGTAGAACTTTTTTTTAATAAACTAAAAATTATACATATGTATTTTTTACAAAATACCAAAAATTACCATGATAAATAATAAAAACAAAATGAATTGACTTTATTTATCACAAAAAAAAATTCAGATTTTCTAAATTTATTATATATTTTTTTTATTTTCTTAATGCTTTTTAAATATATTTCAATTAACTTTATTTATTAATAAAAAACATAATTGATTTCATAATAAAAGTTATTTTTATTATTATATAAAAATTATGAGGAAAGTTTTATGAGGAAAAAAAATTTTAACAGTATTTTTTATTTTATTGTTTTTACTATGTTTGTCTGTAGTTTCTGCAACTGATGAAAATACTAATTCCAGCATAGTTGCTCAGGATTATGATGGAAATGAATTTTATGTTGATTTAGGTGGAGATGATAGTAACTCAGGTCAACTTAATAGCCCATTTAATTCAATAAATAAAGCAGTAGAAGTATCTAATCCTCGTGATAATGTTATTCATTTAGGGAAGGTACATTTGAAGGAAATGGAAATGTAAATGATATCAATCAGCCAAAGCTCATTTAAGCCAAGGTGGTTCAATAACTATTGTTGGTGCAGGAGCTGATAAAACTATAATTAAAGGAAGTAGTGCATATTATGCATTTAATATATATGCTGATTCTGTAGTTACTTTTAAGAGATTTATCTATTGTTGATTGTAAAAGTGTTGAAGGTGGTGCAATATGCAATTCCGGTACATTGTTAGTTGATAACTGTATTTTCAGGAATAATTTTGCATTCAATACCGGGGAGCTATATCTTCTATAGAAAATGGGGATTGTAAAATTTATAACTCAGTATTTATTAATAATTCAGTTACCTGTAATGATGAATATGAGAATGCTAAAGGTGGAGCTGTTTATTCATTAAAAAGTGATTTATTAGTTGATTCCTGCAGATTTGTAGGTAATTTTGCAAAAAAGGTAACTGTTTAAATGCAATTTCTGGAGGAGCTATTTATGTAGGTACTTATTTAAATAATGTTCCTTCTGTGAAAAACAGTAATTTTATTAATAATTATGTTGTTTCAACAAACTTCAGAACAAACTGGGAATATGCCAAAGGCGGATCTATTTATATGATAAACTGTAACTTATTTAATGATTCTTTTTATTAATTCTAGTGTTACAGGAAATAATGGAGTAGGTGGATCTTATTATTCTGAACCTAAATACTTAAATAGTATTTCCAATATTTTGAGAATTAACTCAAGTGTTAATGGTGTTTTGGAAAGCAATATTTATCCTGCTGATTATGATGGAAAGTACTCTAATGAAGTTGTAGTGTATGTTTCTGTTAATGGTAATGATGAAAATGGTAACGGGTCTTTTAATAATCCTTATGCTACAATAGCTAATGCAATTGCTAAATCAGCGGGTAATGTATATAACTTGAAAGTGTACTTGTTAGATGGAGTTTATAGTGGAGCAGGCAATACTAATATCAGTTTGCCAAGTAGTATGAATATTCAAATTGCAGGTATTGGTTCTAAATGTCATAATTGATGGAAGTGGTTCTAAGTGGTTTGCAGCTAATGAAAGATCAATTTCGGATTTAAATATGTTTTTATCTAATTTAACTTTAATTAATTTTAAAGCTAAAAGCACAGGATAAAAAAAAAGAAAATAATATTGGAGTTATTTCTAATTATGCAGATTTAACTATTGATAATTGTATTTTTAAAAATATTATAGGTTCTTCAATATCCAATTATGATTTGGCTAATTTAAAGGTTATTAGTTCATCATTTGTAGATTCAAAACACTTGGGATTCTATGGTGGTGTTTTTATTTAATTATGATGCTAATGCAAGATTTTATAATTGTATTGTAAATAATTATTCTTCAACAGATATTTTTTATTCTACAGCAGTAAATACAGAAAAATGTTTATTTGGAGTTTTTAATTCAACATTTAAAAATTTAAAAAGCTTTGATTCCAGATGTAAGTTTTTAGGAGCAAGTAATACAAATGTTACTATGAGTTATGTTAATTATGCAGATAATGATTGCAATTTTGCAGTTGCTTATGATAAATCCTTTGTGAAAATAGATAATTCTGTATTTAAAAATAGTAACTGGTTAAGCGGGTCTGTTAATGGAATGATATGGGATGTTTGTAATTCTTCTTTTATAAATATAAACTCTTTTAACTTTCAGTTCAATTAATGATTATAAAAGTAATTTTAATGGATGTTTGTTTGATGGAGGAAATGTGGAATTTAGAGGAAATACCATAACTGTTGGAAATTCAAGTTTTATAATAATAAAGTAATCATTGTTAATAATGATAATCAGAAGGGAAATTTAGATTTTAATTATAATTATTGGAATAATAACAATCCTAAAAATATGATTGATACAACTGCAAATGTTAAATTAAATTATTGGATTGTTAAACATTTATCTGCAGAAAACTTATTTAATGATAGCTATAAAGTAGTTATTTCTTATAAATTATTTGATGGAAGTAATTATAAAAATTATGATGTTAGATATGTTCCGGTAAAACCGGTTAGATTTATTTTAATAACTTCCAAAGGAAGTAATTCTTTAGATTCTGGTACATTGATTAATGATATCTTTGAATTTATTAATACGGCTAATGATGATAGAAATGTAGTGGTTAGCTTTACAGATAATACTAAATTAAATATAACTCTTTATAATCAACATAAAGTAGATACTAATATAGATTTATCTCAAAAACAGCTAAAATAGGGGACATAGTTGAAATTAATGTAAATATTAAGGATAATAAAACAGGATTGGCAGTTGATTTCGGTATTGTTGAAATTTATTTAAATAATAAATTAATAAGTTCAAATAATGTTACTGGATTAGCTATCAGTAAATCTATCACAGTTGATGAAAGTAAATCATTTTATAATATTTCAGTTATTTATAAAAGGAAATAATAAATATGCAGATTCTTCAAATTCAGCTATATTAAGAATATCTTCAATTCCTCTTGAAACAGTTATTATTTCTAAAGATTTAACTAAATATTATAAAAAACGGATCCCAGTTTGATGTTGTCCTTAAAGATGTTTTAGGTAATGTTCTAGTTGGTAAAATAGTTAAAATCACAATTAATGGTGTTACTTATAATAAAATAACTAATGATAAAGGAGAAGCCAGATTGTCTATAAACCTTTTCCCAGGTGTTTATAATATAACTGTTTTATTTGAAGATGATGATAATTATGTTAAATCATTAAATACCAATAAAATAGTTGTTTTATCCAAGATAATTACAAAATTTGTAGATAATAATAAATTTATTGTTAAATTGGTAAATGATGATGGAACTCCAAAAACAAATGCTTCATTAGCTATTATTGCAAATGGTGTTCAATATAATCGTATTACTAATGGTAGTGGTGAAGCTAGACTTAATGTTAGATTAAATCCGAATAATTATATTTTTTGCTGTAACTGATGGTCAGGAAGTTGTTTCAAGTTCTGTTAATGTTTTATCAACAATTGAAACTAGTGATATTTCAATGTTTTTTATAAAGATGGAACAAGATTTGCAGCTAAATTATATGATTCTAATGGAAAAATTGTATCTAATAAAGAAGTGGCAATTACAGTTAATGGAGTTACTTATAATAAATTAACAGACTCTAATGGTGTTGCTTATTTAAATATAAATCTTAATCCTGGTGTTTATGGTATTTCAGCAAGTTATGATGGAAAAACTGTTTATAATACCATTTCAATTGCAGCTATGCCTGTTACTATAGTTTCATCTAGTGTTAATATTCAACAAGGTACATTTTATAATGTTAAATTTTCTGATGCTTTGTCAAATCCAATCATCGGACAAAAGTGGGAATGCTTGTTAATGGAGTAATGTATTATCGTGAAACTGATGATTTAGGTGTTGCATCTCTTAAGATTAATCTTAATCCGGGTCATTATATGATAACTTCTGGTTTATTATCTAATGCATATGAAGCTAAAACTATGAATAATATTATAACAGTTAGTGGAGGTTACTTATGAGGTTTAATAAATGTATATTATTAGTAATATATGCAATTATAGCTATTATAGTATTCACACCATTATATGCTGAAAATAGTAATAATACTATATTTACTTTACCAAGTGATGATGTTATTGTATGTGATAATGTTTATACTGGTAATGTAATTAATATTACTGATGATAATTATGGTGATTATTTTGATGTTTATTCAGGTGAGATGAATCCGAGTCTAATATCAATGATGGAGATAGAATACATATTGGTAATGTTACAGATAAAACATTTGTTATCAATAAACAACTAGAAATCACTACTATGCATAATGGTGATATTATTAAAAATGGTTATATTAAATTAGTTAAAGGTAGTGATGGTTCTAGTATTCATGGGTTAACTATTATTAATGATAAAGTAAATTATGTTGTAGATGGTATACCTAGTATTGATTTAAGTGGTATTGGTTTATTTTATACAAATAATAATTATGTATATAATAATTCTGTTCAATTAGCAGATAGTAGGGGGAGTATTTGCACTTCCTATGGGTTCATCATCTAATAATAAGATATATAAAAATAAATTTGTAAGTACATTAAGTACTTGTGCACCTATGAGTGAATGTGATAATAATCTATTTTATGATAATTATTTCCAATCAACTGCAGCTAATGTAATTTATTATAATCCATGGGGTCATGCAGGTTATAGTGGTTCTGGTAAAGTGTTTTTAATAATTCATTTATCAATAATTACATGTGTTCTTTAAATAGAAACTCTCCTTGGGTTATTGGAATGTCTCTTTTAAGTAATTGTAATGTAAATATTGTAAACAACACTATTTTTAATGTTCGTGATGGTGTTAGTGGTTTAGGTGTTAATTCTACAATAAATGGAAATAAATTTATTGGTGTGTCTAATTTAGCTTTATCCATAAGTAGTGCTAATTTAACTATTGAGAATAATTCATTTTCAGATACATCTATGGCTATAGCTATTTTAAGTAGCAATATAACTGTTAAAAATAATATAATCGAAAATTCTTCAATTGGAATTTGGGTATTTGGAAAAAATGCATCTTTAATATCTAATACTATTAGTTTAGTTGATGGATATTATGCAGTTAATGTTGAAAGTGAAAATGTTTTTAATTTTTAAATAATAATATTAAAGTGAGTAATTTTGGTGAAGGAATTAGAGTTGCTGAAAATAATGTATCTATAATAAATAATACTATAAGAACTGCTGTTGACTCTGGAATTTATATATTGTCTTCTAATAATGTTATTAGTGGAAATAGGATATCTTCTAATTTATATGGAGTTTATATTGATGCAGTATCTGATTTATATTATTATACTCGTGGTGTACTAGGTGTTTCTTATTATGCTAAAATTGATCAAGGTAAAATAAATCATAATAATATTACAAACAATATAATCAATTCAGCTTCTTACGGAGTTTATCTGGTAGGGACTGTGTATAATACAACTATTATAAATAATAATATTACTACAAATGCAGCTGTAGGTATTGTTGAGAATATTACTGATCCATTTTCAAATAATATTAAAAAGACAATGTTGTTAATGGTGTTCTTTTAAATTATAGTGGTATAGTTATCAGTGATGATAATTTTAATGTCTATTTTGATGAAAAAGGATGTTTTAAATTTGAAGATATTAATTCTATTGTTTTGGTAATTACAAAACTTTCTAATAAGGACATGTTGATTAATCAAAAAATGACTTTTATTAAATGGAGGTTTAGTTAATATATTAACCAATGTTACTATTTCTTTAGTAACTGGATCAAATGGAACATTAATTAAATCATTGAATTTTAAAAACACAGATAAAAATGCGATTATCATAAATAATGTAAGTGATATAACTTTAGAAGACAATAATATAATGTCTGTTTCTCAAATGAAAGATATTTTTGGAATTTCTTTAAATTTATCAAATAATACCGAACTTATTGATAATGATGTATATATTACTGGTGAAAATACATTAATTCAAGGTATTTTACTTAATAATTCTGATAATCTTACATTTGTAAAAAAAATAGTGTGATTTTAGAAGCTAATAAAATAGCTCAGGGAATTATTATAAATTTATTAAATTCATCTAATTTAGTTAATAATACAATCCATCTTCAAGGAAATGGTGTTTTTGATTGTGTTTTAATTAATGGGTCTAATAATTTGAATATTTTTAGGCAATAATATTATAGCTAAGTCTATTTCTAATGTTATTTCACCATTAGCAATTTCTAGTTCTAAAGATATTGTTTTGGATAAAAATAATATTAGTGCAATTATTGATTTAGTAAAATCATTAAATTTCTCAAATACATCTAATGTTGTTATAGAATCTAGTTTTATTAACTTAATAGGATTAAGTAAAACAGAGGTGATTTTTGCAAATGATGATTTAAATAATATTGAAATAACTAATTGTGTAATTTATTCAATGCTTTTAGGTTTGATCAGTGGAAATATCACATTTAAAAGAAAATAAATATGTAATCTATGATGATAATGTTGAAACTTACTTTGATTCAAATGGTATATTTAGTAATGAGTTAATAACCCAAAAGATGTGTTGATGTTTGATAATTTAAAATCAAAACATTATACTTTGACTTTTAATCAGGTGGTTATTTTAACTTCTTATTATAAGAATTCATTAATTGATGCAACTTTAAATTTCAATTCAAAATCAAGTAATTCAACTATTAAAAATTTAAACTTTGATTTAGTTGAAAATGTTGCATTTAATTTATATTTTGCATTAAATATTACTATTGAAAATAATAATATTAATTTAGTGTCTTCTAAAGATGTTTCAGCTATCATTATTACTGGAGAAAGTTTTTTAATAATTTAATTAACAACAATACTGTTAAAATAAGGGGTAATGGTACCCTAACTGGAATTACTATTTATAATTATTATGATGAATATTATGGTTTAAGTCCAAAAAATAATGTAATTTCAAATAATGATATTGTAATCAATTCAAATAATGATGTAATTGCTATTTATAATGCAATGGCTGATAATACAATTATTAGAAACAATAATATTAGAATAGATGCACGTGATCATGCTTATGGTGTTTATAATATTTATTCACAAGATTTCAAAGTATTCATGAGTACTATTTGGACTACAAACAAAAAAATTATCCACAATATTATTGAAGGAAATGGATCTATTGTTTGTTTAATTAATTCAATTGAAGCTAAAAAACACATTAGTTGATAATAATACATTAATAGCTATAGCTAATGGTTCTTATGGTTATGTAGGATATAAAACATCAGGGGATGTATTAAGATATAATGATTTTACAATAAATGGAACTGGAAATAATGATTTATTTATATCTAATGTAAGTCAAACTGGTATTTATTTATCAAATAGTTCTTCTAATGCATTGATTTTGGAAAATAGTATTATTTCTAATTATGCTCCTGGAAATGATTATGCAATTTATGTAGAGGTTAATTCTAGCAAAATTTCTATTGTTGATAATTATTTAATTAGTGATAATTGGAACAGATACGCTGATAATGCAATATATGCTCCATCAGCTACTTTTAACTAATAATGAACTTTATTATGTTTATGTATCACCTGGAGGTAGTGATGAATTAGGTAATGGGTCTATTAATAATCCATTTAAAACAATAAAACATGCACTAAATAAGGTAATTAATAAAGGAATAGTTTATGTACTGGGGAGGTAATTATACTGAAGATTATATTACAATTTCAAAAACACTTACTCTTAAAGGATTAGGTAAGGTTATAGTTGATTGTAAAGGTAGTTTATTTAATATTACTAAATCCGGTTCATTAAAAGTTTTTAATATTAAATTTATGAATGCAAATGCAACTACAGGTTCAACATTTTACAATTTAGGAAAACTATACTTAGAAAATGTTTCAGTAATCAATTCCACAGCTTTAACTTATGGTTTGGAGCTATTGTTAATTATGGTGAGTTAATTATAAGAAACTCTACATTTTCATCAAATAAAGCTAAAAATGGTGGAGCTATCACTAATTATAATAAATTAGATATTAAATCATCAAATTTTACTAATAATAGTTGTTATATTAAAGGCTCTGGAGGGGCTATTTATAATTTAGAAAAAGCTACTCTTAGTATTGAAGATTGTAATTTTGTAAATAATAAAGTTGATGCTGAATATCTTATTGAAGAAGATGATTTTGGTGTTCGTTTAGGATCTGGAGGAGCTATTTACAATCGTGGAAATTTATATATCATTAATTCAAATTTCAAATCTAATAGAGCATTTAATTATGGTGGAGCTATTTTAAGTGCATCTACTCAAAAACACGATCTTAAAGTAATCAATTCAACATTTGATAAAAAATACCTGTTTTGCAGGTGGTGGAGGGAGCTATGTATATTGTTAATGCAAATTTAGACATTGCTAATTCATCATTTACATCAAAATGAAATTGGAGAAAATAGTGGTGGAGCTTTATGCATAAGTGAATCTGAAGGTAAAATTTATAATTCCACATTCTTTAAAAACTCTGCAAGTTTTTGTGGTGGCAATACAATAATTTTGGTCTTCTGATATAACTATGGATTTATGTAATATTACTGATAATAATGCTGGAAGAGGTGGTGCTATATCTTATTATGGTCAACGTATTGGAAATCATGTTGTAGGTTCTCTAAATATTTATAATTCAACAATTTATAATAATAAAAGGATTTGATAGTGGTGGAGCATTTTATGTTAGAAATTTAAACATGAATGTTAAAAATTCTAATATTTATGATAACTTTGGAGGAGATGGTAAACATACTCTCTCAGTTGAAATAAATTATCCTACAAAACCAGTTAACAATATTGATTTAAATGGTAATTGGTGGGGTAGTAATAGTGGCCCTGGAGAAGATGTTTGGTTAAATGCACAATATTACAGGAATGGATTAAAGAATAAAATTTCATGGGATGTACTTAATCTAATCTAATCTAATCCTAATAAACCTGGAAGCAATACAAGACCTGGTCAATCAAATAATAATCCAATTGTAGGTCCAAGTACTGGAGGATTATTAAACCCAGGGAGACCTGGACAAAATGGATTTGGAACGGGTATTGGAACAGGAACTGGAAGTGGTTTTGGTTCTGGATCTGGTAATGGTATGGGTTCTGGAAGTGGAACTAATGCTGGTGGAAGTTCCGGAAGTCATGGTGGAAGATTTGGTTCTGGTAGTGGATTTAATGGAACAGCCTATTCTAACCAAGGCACATTAGGTGATTTAGGGTTCATCTTCAAGTTCTGGAGCTGGTGGGAGTGAAGCAGGATCTCCATCTTCAGCTTCATCAAATAATGCAATTTATGAACTTAATAAAGATGTTAAAAAAGCATTGTCTGGATATAATATAATTTATGGAATTATATTTTTTAATAGTCATTATATTATTAATTATATTTTGGATATAAACGTAATTCTAAAGAGGAGGATGAATAAATGAGCAATTTTTAAACCAATTTTAATTTTGTCTTTATTTGTATTATTTATGGTTTCATTAGGAGCTATATCTGCTGAAGATGTAAATGTTACAGTTATAAGTGATTCTCAAGTAGATAATTCAGTATATGTTGATTCAAATATAGTTGCTAATGGAAATGGGACTATTAATAATCCTATAAGTAATATTAAAAAAATGCTGTTGATTTAGCAAATAATGATTCTACAATTTATCTTAAAAGGTGGAAATTATTCTGGTGTAGAAAATGATGGGATAATCATTAATAAAACATTAACTATTACTTCTTATGATGGACTGGCTATTATTAATGGTGATTATAAAGATTATATATTTTACATTGGAGATAAAGGTTGTTTAACTTTAAAAAACATTAGCTTTGCTAATACAAATTATTTAAATGTTAAAAACATATGGAGCTATTATAAATTATGGTAATATTACTGTGGAAAATAGTTTCTTTGATAATGCAACTGGTTTAAGAGCAGGTATTATATTAAATTATGGAAATTTAACTGTTACTAATTCTGAATTTAAGAATAATACTGCAAAATATTATGGTGGAGCTATAACCAACTTTGGTTTTGCAAATATTGTTAATTCATTATTTGAATCCAACACTGCTGCTGAAGGTGAGGCTATTTTAAACAGTTATGATATGTTTATTTCAAATTCAAGATTTGTTAATAATAATATTTCATCAAGTAAATATCAGGATGCTGAAAGTTTAATAGATATTTCATCTTCATACTTTATGGAAAATTCAGGTATCTTTGTTAAAGATAGTGGTATACATATTAAAGAATCTTATTTTATGGAAAATTCAGGTATCTTTGTTAAAAGATAGTGGTATACATATTAAAGAATCTTATTTGACTTTAATTAATACAACAAACTCTATTGTTGATATTAGCTATTCATTTATCAATACTTATGATTTTATTAACTCAAAAATCAATGTTGATGATAATTTATGGTGTTCTAATGAAAACATTCCTAAACAAGCTAATAGATGGTTAATAATGCCTTTTACTGATAAAAATACTGGAAGTTCCATAATTCCATCTAAAACCGTTACTGATGTTTTAGTTAGTTTTAAAACATGTAATGGAAAATCTACATATAGTTTGCCTTCTAGTGTTAATTTACCTCATGTTTATATTCAACTTGAAGCAGATAATGGTAAATTTAAAAGAAAATGGTGGATTTTTAGTAAATAATGTATTTTCAACTACTTATTATGGTAATTCTAAAGACACATTATTATTTGCAATGATTGATGATTATTTTGCTACTTTAACAGTGGGATCTGGTGTTAATAATGGGAAAATATATGTTTCAAATTCAGGTTCTGATGAAAAAGGAGATGGATCTATTAATAATCCATATAAGTCATTAGTTAAAAGCAGTTAATGTAGCTTTAAATGGTGACACTATTTTTGATTGCAAAAAGGAAGTTATTATGGTTGGAATAATTCTGGACTTTTAATTAATAAAACTTTAACATTTTCCAGTTATAATGGTGAGGTTATATTATACAGAGATAATTTTCATACAATGTTTACAGTTACACTAAGAGGAAATTTAAATTTAATGAAATTGACCTTAACAGCTGAAGACAAATCAAAATTCTTCCCACTTGTAAATAACTCTGGAAAAACAATTATAGATAATTGTATTATTAAAAATATTGATGGGGGAGATAAATATAAATATAAATCATATCAAGCATTATCTTATCAGTATTATTCTAATCAAAGTGTAATTTACACTAGTAATGATTTATTTATTAATAATTCATTATTCACGGATTTAGAAGATATTGTTATTAGATCATACTTTTTTATACTGGAGATAATTATTTTAAACATTTTGACGTGAATATTGAAAATTCAGTATTTACTAATTGTAAAGGTTATGCTTGGGAAACTGTATGGGATAGCCAAACATATGCTGATAAATTGGATGTTGTATCTCCATCATTTATAATTAATGTAGGTGCAGAAAAATGTTTTAATTAATAATTGTACTTTTAAAAACAATTTAGCATCTGTTATGCGTGTTAATGCCTCTAAATCATTTTTTAGTAAATGCTTCTAAATTTATAAATAATAGAGGTTCTATTTATTCTTTAACAAATGGTGTGATGAATAATACATTGATAAGTGAAGATAATGGTCCAGTTTTTAAGATTTGTAACTGGCCATACTCTTTTCAATAATTAGAAATATGCAAAATGTTATTAATTCAAATTTCACTAAAAATAATGATGTTATTATAAATACATGGTATTCTTATTCAGATAATGTCTATTTGTATAATTGTTCTTTTTTTTTTTGGAATAATAGTAATAACCATGCTCAAGGTTATGGAAATACTAGTGGAAAAGGATTAATATTAAATGGTGGAAATATGACTGTAGATTACTGTACTTTTGAAAAACAATTCAGTATTCTATGGTGGAGTGTTTTATAATGATGGAACAGCTATGGGTGCAGGTGGAATTTATTATTCTACATTAAACATTACTCGTTCAGTATTTTATAAAAAATAATGCTGTTTTAGGTAAAAGATATATTTCATAGAGGTGGTAATTTAGTTGTTTCTGATTGTTGGTGGGGGATCTAACAGAGGACCAAATGATGCGAATATTTATAATGCTGCAGGGACTGTTGAAGTTAAAAATTGGGCCATATTAACATTTGACATTGAAGATAATACATTAATTGCTAGTTTAAATAAAGTAACAGATAGTAAAGGTAATATTTATAATATTACTGGTAAATTGCCTTCTAGAATAGCTATATTTGAATCTTCAATGGTTAAAATTAATCCCTAATGCTATTCCATTAATTAATAATCAGGCTAAGGTAAATATTTCATTTAATGGTGAGGATATTTCAGCTAGTCTTCGTGTTGATAATCAAACAATTAGTTTAGTATTTTTATAATAAAAACACAGTATTTGATTTAAAAGATATTATTGTTTATGGTAAAGGAACTTCTTACTCTTTTTATTTTAAAAAGTGTAAATGGTTATGTTATATCTAATAAAAACAATTACTTTGTTGATTTTAAATGGAACTAATGTTTATCAAAAACATATATTAACAACTAATGCTTTAGGGGTAGCTACTTTAATTATTAATTGTAGTATGGGTAATTATACTTTTTAAAGCTAGTTATGATGGTGATAATTACTTTAAACCAGCACAAAGGAAGTGCTAAATTAGTTGTAATGCCTTATTATACATCTATATTTATTAAGGAAAATCAAACATTTTATGGAAATGGTAATTTCATTTATGCTCATATTTATGATAATTTAGGTGATGCTATGGTTAACCAAATAGTTTTATTTACTATAACTTCATCTAATGGAAATGTTTATAAGAGATACGCTCTTACTGATTGGAAAGGTCAAGCAGGATTCTACCTTAATTTATCTGGAGGAAATTATAAAGTTGATGTAAGTTATGCAGGTGACAATTGGCATTATGGATCATCAACTACAGGTTTATTTAATATAGTTTATATTGGAACAAATGTGATTATTGATCAATTATTATTTAATGGTAGAGGAAATACTTTAACAATATTGCTTCGAGATAATAACTATAGAGTTTTATTTAATGAAACTGTTGAAATAACATTGTCTGATGGTAAAGTTTCCCCAAACATTTAAAGTTACTACTAATGAAAATGGTCGTGCAGGTGTTGTTATTAATTTAGTTCCTGGCAAGTATAATGTTTATGTAAAAATATGCTGGAAATAAATTTGAATTCCCCATCCTCTGCTGAAGGAGATTTGACTATTAATCATGTACCTACTCAAATTTCTGCAAGTTCAGTAATCATTTTTGATAGTACGATGAATAGTTATTTGGTTAAATTAACTGATATTTATGGACGTTTACTTGTTAATGAAACAATTACCATTACAGCACAATTAGTCAAACTACTGGTGTCAAACAGATATTTAAAGTTAAAACAAATGATGAAGGTATTGCTAATTTAACATGTAAGTTAGATATTGGTAATTATTTATTGAAAAATTGATTTTAATGATAATGAATGGTATGGTGGCAGTAATTATGCAAAGTACTTTAATTGTAGCTGATACTGTTAGTGATTTTTAATCCATATGCTACTATTTTAGTTGCTAATGACTTTAATAAGTATTATAAGAATGCTACTCAATATGTTGTTCGTTTGCAGGATATTTATGGTAATCCTATTTCAGATATGAATGTTGTTATTTGTGTTAATGGTGTAAATTATAATAGAATAACCAACAGTTCTGGTGAGGCTAAATTAAATATTAATTTGTATCCTGGAATGTATTATGTAAGTACAAGTTTTGGAGGTTGTGGAAATTGGACTAAATCATTTGTTAATAGTTCAGTTACAGTTTTATCTCAAATTATTTCACATGATTTAACTAAAATTTTAAGAAATGGAAGTCAATTTATTGTTAAATTTGTTGATAATGCTGGAAATCTATTGGAGGCAAAACAATAGATATTTCTATTAATGGAATTGTTTATTCCCGTATTACTAATAGTTCTGGTGAGGCTAAATTAAATATTAATCTTAATCCTGGTAAATATGAAGTTATAACTTCTTGTGGTGATTTTGTTAATCATAATATGGTTAATGTTTTTATCTAACATAGAAAGTGATGATCTTTCAATGTACTATAAAAGATGGGTCTAAATTTAAAGTAGTTATCTATGATAGTGAAGGTAAAGTTAAACCTAATGCAACAGTTAAATTTACCATTAATGGTGTTTCTTATGTTAAAACTACTGATAATGATGGTATAGCGGCTTTAAGCATTAATTTAAATTCAATATTTATACAATAACAACTGAATATAATGGTGTTGTTAATACTAATCAAATTTGGATTTATAATATGGCAGTTAATATAGGTGCTGTTAATGAAAAACAGTTGAAAGGGGCAATTCTTTTTTGTGTAAAATTAAGTGATGTTAATGGAAATGTATTGTCTGGTGGACAAGTATCATTTAAAATTAATGGTGTTTCATATATTAAACAGGTTAATGAAAACCGGTTATGCAAAATTAAACATTAATCTTAACCCAGGTGTATATAAAATTATCACAGCATTTTCTATTAGAAATTATGAAGATAAATTACTTTTTATAATACCTTAAAAGTAACTGATACAAATTAATTTATTCATTTAATGAATAAATTTCTTATTTTCATCCAATATGATTTTTAAATTTTAATTTTTGACTTATTTCTTATTTTTATTAATTCCTTAAAATTTACTGTAATTTAAAGTTTTTAACAATAAAATGTTTATTCTTTAATTATATTTAAAATTCTCTGGTAAAAAATTATTTGGGGTGAAGGTAATTGCTCAAATAATATTAATATTTCATGTTTTTATTATTAATCAGTATTATATTTTTTTAACATTGCTGTCAAGTTAAGGTTTGCATTTTTTAAAAGCTGTTTTGGATGTTTGATTTGCATTTTTTGTGATAATATTCTTTTTTATCTCTTTCTTCATTTGTTGGTGCTTTAATTTTTTTGTGTATATTAGGTCTTTTCTTGCTATGTCTAGTATTTCTTTTACTATTTGTTTTATTTCTTCTTTATCGTCTGTTAGGAGCCGGGGCATTTCTTCTTTTATGTTTCCGATAAAGTGTGTTTACATTGCTTTTTGTAAACATATTTGTATTTTTGTTGTTTCTTTTTTGGTTTTCTTGTTATTTCTTCTTCTGCGTCATGTTTGAGTGCTATTAGTATATTTAATAGGTATATGTGGCTGTAGAAGTCTTGTTCGATGATTATTTTCTTTTTTTCCTGTGAATTTTTCGATGTGGAGTTTGTTTTTTAATCTGTCGTAGTTTTTTTTTCTATTGTCCATCTTGTTCCATATAATTCTTTTTAATTCTTCTGGTGTTGCTATTTTCTTTGGGTAAATTGGTAAATAGTGTTTCTGTTTCTCCGGTTTTGAGTTTTACGAATACTATTCTGACTTTTATTTCTCGTGTTTTTCTTGCGAATTTTTTACTTCTTCTGTGAAAAAAATTGTTGATTTGTGCTTTTTTATGTTGATTTCGTGTGTTTCGTCGGTTTTTCCTTCTTTTTCATTTTATTTTGTTGTTTTTTTTAAATGTGTGTGTTTTTCCACGTATTATGAAGTAAGAGTCTAATAGCATGGTTTTTGAACATTATTTCTATGGAGTTATAGAATCTATCATAGGTTGTTATTGTCTTTGTGAGGTCTATTTTATTTTTATCGTCTAA
>VOFJ01002727.1_pt1 | contig 36424 bp, 50 predicted proteins | sample 5384081 | NCBI WGS metagenome assembly VOFJ01 (sample SAMN12384729, study PRJNA508395) | human gut metagenome | isolation source: healthy gut I | host: Homo sapiens
CGTTCTTAAACGGCATCTGTCCTTCGTACTCGTAGCCTGCCATAATCATACGGGCTACCCAGAAGAAGATAATATCCGGTCCTGTCACAAGGTCGCTGGTCGGATAGTAATAGTTGATTTCTTCGTTACCCGGATTGTTAATTCCGTCGAACAAAGAGATGGGCCACAACCAGGAAGAGAACCAAGTATCCAGACAATCTTCGTCCTGAGAGATCTTCGATTGTCAAGGCGGCATTGCCGGTTTTTCTTTCGCTTTTTGCCAATGCTTCTTCTGCTGTAGCAGCTACCACATAACCGCCCCTCCGGGAGGAAGTAAGCAGGGATGCGATGTCCCCACCACAACTGACGACTGCTACACCAGTCTTTGATGTTCTCCATCCAGTGACGGTAGGTATTCTTGTATTTTGCAGGATAGAACTTCAGTTCATCGTTCATTACCGGAGGCAATGCCATGTCTGCAAAAATGCTGCATCTTGAGGAACCACTGCATAGAAAGCCTTCGGCTCTATAACCACGTTGGTACGCTCGGAATAACCTACCTTATTGGTATAGGCTTCCACCTTATCCAACAGGCCGGCAGCATTCCAGGTCTTTCTCAATTTGCTCACGAACATCAAAGCGATCCATACCGATATAAAGACCGGCTGCCTCGCTCAATGTACCATTATCGTTGAAAATATCAATGCTTGGCAAGTTATACTTTTCACCCAGCATATAGTCGTTCACATCATGCGCAGGGGTTACTTTCAGGCAACCTGTACCGAACTCAATATCTACATAATTCATCTTCAATCACAGGGATGGCGCGGTTTACCAGCGGAACGATCACTTTTCTTGCCTTTCAGCCATTCGTTTTTCGGGTCGTTCGGGTTGATACACATCGCTGTGTCACCCATGATTGTTTCAGGACGGGTAGTAGCTACCACAGCATAGCGTCCTTCCGCATCACCTTCCACTTTATAGCGCAGGTAATACAGTTTGCCGTGCTCTTCCTTGTAGATAACTTCCTCATCAGAAAGAGCTGTCAGTGCTTTCGGATCCCAGTTGACCATACGTACTCCCCGGTAAATCAGTCCCTTGTTGTAAAGGTCGACAAAAACTTTCAGTACACTTTCACTTCGTTCTTCATCCATGGTAAAAGCAGTACGGTCCCAGTCGCAGGATGCACCGAGTTTGCGCAGCTGTTTCAGGATGATACCTCCATGTTCGTCTGTCCACTCCCAGGCATGCTTCAGGAATTCGTCACGGGTGAGATCCGTTTTCTTAATTCCTTGTGCAGCCAGCTTATTTACTACTTTCGCTTCAGTAGCGATAGAAGCGTGGTCAGTACCCGGTACCCAGCAGGCATTTTTGCCTTCCATACGGGCACGACGTACCAGAATATCTTGAATGGTATTATTAAGCATGTGTCCCATGTGGAGCACACCGGTGACGTTAGGGGGCGGAATGACGATGGTGTAAGGCTCACGACCATCGGGTTTGAACTGAATAAATGATGGTCCAGCCAATACTGATACCATTTTCCCTCCACGTCAGCGGGATTGTACTTACTTGCTAATTCCATATTGTTTTATGTATATATGATAATGTATATTCTAAAAAATAACGGGTGCAAAATTAATAATTTAAATTCAAATCTTACCACCCTCGGGGTGTTTCTGTGCACGGAAAGAGAATTTATACCCCTCATAAAGAGCGAATCCGTAGAATAAAGCAGTCATTGACATCACATTTTCCAGCATAATAGAGAATATTTCTCCATAGTCCACACTTACCAGAACGTCGAAATAGGACATATCATAATCCTGGGAAATATACCCGATAATGGAAAAGAAATCACCCAGGACACAACTAATCAGGGATAATGCCGCACCGATAATTCCGAAAATGGGACGTATTCCTTTCCCTTTCCGCATGGCAAAGCCAACCATAAATCCGATAGCAATGGGCATAAATCCAATCTGACGACCCGTAGAAACAGATATCAGTCCCCATGCCACCGCACCCACAATACAGGCAGCGACTGCGTACAGTACTCCTTTGGAGAGATTCTCTTCGGCAAGCATTTCTTCTTCTGTCATGAATACCGGAAAGTCTTCCGGCTTGGGAGGCGCTAATCTTTCCAGGTTCCTTATCTTGCTCAAAACTGTCACATTCTTCTTCAAAAGCGGGAAGTTCTCCGGTACGTTTACAAACAAGATCTTTACCATTCACGAAATCACGTGATACGCAATTCCAGCAATACTTTTCAATTTCTTCTGATGTAGCCATCTTTTATCCGGTTTATGTTGAATGACTTTCCCTATTATACAAGTTATAAAGCCATTGTTAACAGATTTTTTTGCAAATATAGAGGTATTTTTTTCGCGCGACGTTTATTAAATGCATATTTTTGTTGACTGATTTTATACAAATGATGAAAAATAAGCCAAATGTAAGATATGTAGCCTTAGGAGCAATCTTAATCCTGGTGTGGCTAACGCAATGGATTCCTGCTCTGGCAACAATCTATTCGCAAACAATATACCCTTTTATCTCTTACGTTTTGTCGTTTTTTCCAATTTATTTCCTTTAGCGATAGGAGACTTATTTATCTTCCTTAGTATCGCGGGCGTGATTATTTATCCTATTTATGCCCGTCTCCGCAAAAAGTTGCCTTGGAAGAAAGTTTTTATTGCGCGACGGCGAATATCTGTTGTGGATTTATGTATGGTTCTATCTGGCTTGGGGACTTAATTATTCACAGCCCAATTTTACCAGCGAACAGAGATTCCTTACACTGCATACACTCCCGAAAACTTCCGGAACTTTGTTGATGATTACGTTGACAAACTGAATGGTTTGTATGTAAATGTAACTACCATCAATAAGGATCTCATCTGTCGGGAAACAGTTCGCGGATACAATCAGATCAGTGATGCACTGGGTGTACATCATCCTTTCCATAAATCACCACGGGTAAAGACAATGCTTTTCACTCCACTGATTTCCATGGTCGGTGTTACGGGAAGCATGGGACCTTTCTTCTGCGAATTCACGCTGAACGGCGATTTGCTCCACCACAATATCCTGCTACTTATGCCCACGAGCTGGCACACTTTTTAGGCATTACCAGCGAGGCAGAAGCCAACTTCTACGCTTACCAGGTCTGCACCCGTTCGCAAGCGCGAGGTATCCGTTTCTGCGGATATTTTTCAGTACTGGGACACATACTTGTCAATGCCCGCCGACTGATGAGCGAAGAAGAATACGCAGAGCTTTTCAACCGGATACGTCCTGAAATCATAGAACTGGCCCAAAAGAACCAGCAATACTGGATGGAGAAATACAGTCCGCTCATCGGAGATATACAAGACTGGATATACGACCTGTACCTGAAAGGGAACAAGATACAAAGTGGCCGCAAGAACTACTCCGAAGTAGTCGGATTGCTTATATCCTATTATACACATTGCAATAAATAACCCTATAAAGATATGTTACATGTTACAAGAAAAGAACAGATGGAAGCCTTCGGCCGCTTCCTCGACATACTCGACGAGCTGCGCGAGAAATGTCCCTGGGACCGCAAGCAGACTAACGAAAGCCTGCGCCCCAATACCATCGAAGAGACTTATGAACTTTGTGACGCCCTGATACGCGATGATAAGAATGATATCTGCAAAGAGCTGGGAGACGTCTTGCTACACGTAGCTTTCTACGCAAAGATAGGTTCCGAGAAAGGCGATTTTGACATGAAAGATGTATGCGACCACCTTTGCGAGAAATTAATCTTCCGCCATCCTCATGTGTTCGGTGACGTAAAAGCAGATACTGCCGGACAAGTTTCCGAAAACTGGGAACAACTAAAGTTAAGAGAGAAAGGTGGAAACAAGAGTGTGTTGAGTGGTGTTCCTGCCGCCCTCCCTTCACTCATCAAGGCTTACCGTATTCAGGACAAAGCCCGCAACGTCGGCTTCGACTGGGAAGAACGGGAACAAGTGTGGGGATAAGGTAAAAAAGAAGAAATCCAGGAGTTTCAGGCAGAAGTGGCCAACATGGATAAGGACAAAGCAGAAGCCGAATTCGGGGATGTACTATTCAGCCTCATCAATGCCGCACGCCTCTACAAGATCAATCCGGATAATGCATTAGAACGCACTAACCAGAAATTTATCAACCGTTTTAATTATCTGGAAGCACACACCATCAAGGAAGGCAAAAACTTGCATGATATGACTCTGGAGGAGATGGACGCCATCTGGAACGAAGCTAAAAAGCTGGAAAAATAAAAACTCAAATACATAGGGCTGCGAAGATTCACACTTGCAACTGCGAAGACCATCACTTTACAAGTGAAGGCTTACACTTGCGGGAGTGTAAGCCTTCGCAGCCGCATGTATCGGCTATAGACGAAAAAGGAGCCGAAGCTCCTAATATTCTGTTATTTTTTCTTTCCTTGCGGTTTTTGAGGTTCTCCACCTTTATGATGCATCCCCTTCAGCAACTCACGGTTAAAACGCATTTCAGCACGCTGTACTAAATATATCTTTTTGTTCGAAAGTATCTTCTTAAACTTCTCATAGTAAGTTTTCTCCAGACGGTTGGTAGCAATACGGGCATCGTATACGCCTTCTAAAATCTCATTATATTGCGCTTCGGTCGTCTTTTCATCCTTTCCCTTTCGAAGTAAGTTCCATGCCTCATCATTCAGTTGCTTTTTGCGATCCTGTAATTCAAAATAAACAGGAAAGAATTTAGCGGCTTCTTCCTTAGTCAATCCGGCTTTCTCAGTGATATACGCTTTCTGCTTGGCGCGGAATTCGTCAGGAGACAAATGTTGATTACATCCGTCCATAGCCCATGACAAGGGGATGAAACTGCACATCACAATAAACAAAACAATCAGCTTTTTCATTTTCTTCTCATACAGTTAAGTTGTTACTCACATCACTCTGCACCGGCGTCTGTGAGATAGACATACAGCGAATAATCATCCAGCATGGAATTATCCAGCACAGCACTGATATATTCATCAGAAACAACTTCGGTTTCAGGTTCGTCCATCGCTATCCGGTTGTTAACAGGTGTACGGTCAGTAGAAGCAACGCGGATAATCAATGCTGCACCGGCAAACATGGCAGTCATATATACCCATGGCTTAATTCTCTCCCACTTCGTAGGTTCTCTCTTAATAATTGCAGGTGTTTCCTTTTCGGGAAGCCGGTTCATTACCTCTGAAGTAAGATTCTCAAAGTAGCCTTCAGGAACGCGGAAAGGATTTTCCGTCCCTATCTTTTTCTGTATTTTATCTTCTTCTTTCATAAGCTTTTTTCCTCTCTGTTAGGTTAGACTATGTTTTGGGGTAAAGGTTTAAAGCTCTCCCTCCAAAAACTTCTCGATTTTTTTCACGGCATGATGATAAGAGGCTTTCAGAGCACCGACAGATGTACCGAAGATGTCGGACATCTCCTCGTATTTCATTTCCTGGTAATACTTTAAGTTGAATACCATACGTTGCTTTTCCGGCAGTGTAAGCAATGCTTTCTGTAGAGACTTCTGTGCTCGGTCTCCGGAGAAATAGGGATCGCTTTCCAGTTTCTGAAGTGCAGAAGCATCTTCATCATCGATAGAAACAGTAGTTACAGCGCGTTGTTTATTTAGGAAAGTCAAACATTCATTCAAAGCGATGCGATAGAGCCAGGTCGACAGCTTCGCCTCGGCACGGAAATAATCGATATTCGTCCATGCCTTGATGAAAGTGTTTTTGCAGGAGATCGTTCGCATCCTCATGCGACAGTACCATCCGGCGGATTTTGCCAATACAATTGCTCGCTATACTGCCCCACAATCATTTCAAATCCTTTCCGCTGTGTACTCTCCTCCTGAAGGAGTTTCAGAACTTCACGTTCGTTATAAGGGGGGCATAATCTCTCGTATCTGTATGTTTATTTATGGTTTCAAATTCAGGTTATTCATCGCTTCTAGTAAGGACGGATCATATTTTATAAATGTCCTCACAATACCTCAAATTATTATCGGTAGACAGATAAACCGTCTGATAATCTATAAATAAAGGTATATATTGTTCCAAACTATAATGTTTCAATTCACGATAAGCCGCACTGATGGGCAGAGCCTTCTTTCCCTCTTCACTCACCGGCTTGATATCCATTGCAATACGAATACGGTCTTCCAACAATTCATCCGGCTCTTTCAACAAGAAGAACGCGAAGTCGAGTGCTTTTTTGAAGACGGACGCAACCGTGGCTCACCGCACGATTATTCCGTGTAAAAGCCCACCGTGACGGAGTGTCATGCAGATATACGGAATAAGGATTTGGGAAACGGAAGATGATACGCCCCAACGAATTTCCCGTCTTATTATCCTGCTTCACCGTATAAGGTACGCCCCTTCCTGCATACTTCGCCCCTTTAATACTGTGGGGATCTACCTGAGTCCATTCTTATCGTATACCTTCATGCGGTTACGGGTAAAAATACGTCGTATCTCTGCGGTAAGTAGGAATGATCTCTTTCCGAATTATGCTTTGAGGCACATTCCAGTAAGGATTCAGTTCCATATAATAAATCCTGCTTGACAATAGAGGAGTTTTATTCTTCACAGTCCCTACACAAATACGCATCTCCAGGATAGAGTCTGTTTCTTCGTTGACGGCTTGCAACATAAATGCCGCCACATTAGCTATCACATATTTTCGTCCTTTATCCAATGCATATTGCCAACGTGCCCGCTCCATGTTTACCAATAGGCGGTCGCGATAATAATCCGTAGTATCTGTCACTCCCCAGCCATTCACACGAACCAGTTCTTCCTGCATCTTATGATAAAGCGGAGAAGAGGGTTGCGCCCTACGAAAAGCGGCGTTAGGATTTGCACGCAAAGAGTCGAGAGCAGCCATCGCAAACTTCACATCACATTGTTTCAAAGGAATGTGGTCGATTGAATCATTCCATCTGCGCTCCGAAGGCAGGAATCAAACTTCAATTGACACACATACGAGAGATAGGCGGCTGTCAACTGATATTCCACGTCTGCCAACAGACGGTTCATCGTCTTCCCTTCGCGCAGATTCAAGGTTCGTATCTGTTGCAATTCCTCACGGATGCTATCGACAGGATACAGGTTCGGATTAACTCCATGTTGCGAAATGTTTCCTAACCAGAATAACATCGAGTCCGCCACCTGTACGGCAGGTTTATCGGATATGAGAGAATCGTTCAGCCAAAAAGAATTCATCCTTTTCCTGATAATGTGCCAACAAAACCGAATCCCAGGGAGTTACCGGATTTTCGTTCAGGCAAATACAAATCATCTGATGAATGCTGTCTGCATTTATTTGATAAGCAGGATGGAACAGTTCCTGGAGGGAAGACAAAGAATCCGGTATCGGAGATTGAGGTTTCTCTTTTTTACAGGCTGCCAAGCAACCGAAGAGCAGGATGATTACTCCCCAAAGCAGTCGACTACTTTTCATAGACAGTCCCTCCATCAACGTCAATACACAAATTTTCTTTCGCTAAAATGGTTTGTGGAAAAATGGCGGACGCTTCATGAAGTAAGACAGATTCATCTTCATAACGGGCGGAAAAAATGTCCGATCACCAGTTGTCTCACATTGGCATCCAAAGCAAAATTTGCGCAATTTTTGTGCAGCAGTGGTATGATAAGTTTCCTTGGCGCGTGCCTGCTCGGTCTGTGCAAAGGTGGTCCTCATGGAAAAGCAAATCTACATTTTTTAATTTGTTCAGCAAGGGACGGACGATAAATTGTATCGGAACAATAAGCATATTTACGCGCCGGAGCCGAAGGGCGGGTTAAACGTAAATTGGGTATTACTTCTCCCTCGGGAGTTACAAAATCCGCTCCGTTCTTGATGCGGTTCAGTTCATAGACCGGGACTTTATAAAAAGTCTACCATGTCTCTGATGATATGATTAGGACGCTGTTTTTTTCTTCAAAAAGGAAACCACAACAGGGAATTCGATGTTTTAAAGGGATTGTGGTTACAGTCACCGAACGGTCATCGTAAATGAGCATCGGTTCTTTTTCGTTTCGAATTCATGGAAGAACACCTTATAAGTCAAAAGTCTTGCAAAAGAAAGCAAGCATCGGCGCAAACAACTCTTCCAGTCCTCTTGGAGAATGAATATGTAAATCAGCAGTTCTCCCTAATAATCCGAATGTAGAGATCAGTCCCAACAATCCGAAACAATGGTCACCATGTAGATGAGAGATGAAGATATGATTTAATCAGGGGGAAAATTTCAGTCGCGAGCGGCGTAATTGCATCTGAGCCCCTTCCCCACAATCAATCATAAATAGTTTTTCACGCAAATTGACGACTTGTGAAGTCGCAAAATGTCGTGTAGTGGGCAAAGCGGAACCGCATCCCAATATATGTAACTCAATATTTTTCCATGGTATGCAAAGATAGGACATTTCACATTTAATCTTGCAAAGGAAAAGGAAATATTTCACCCCAGGGTTACACAGATTAATACAGATTTTGATAATTTATTTTTAGACATAAGAACAAAAGAACATAAAGGCAGCGCTTTGAAAATTATTTCTGTTGCTTATTGAACTGCTATTTTATTTTTTATTCTTTTGTTCTTATGTCTGAATTAAATTCCCTCTTATCTTCATTTCTTAAATCTGTGGTGAATAAAAAAAGCGCCCCCAAACGGGAGCGCCTTTCATTGGAAAAATATTCTATTCAGATTATTTCTTTCCTTCCAACTGTTCTTTCAATGCAGCAAGAGCGTCGATATCGCCCAGCGTAGTTGAAGCAGCCTGGTTCTGGATCATCGGAGAATCTTCTTTCTCTTGTTGCTAGAAGATGACTTCTTAGCACCAGAAGCAGCTTTCTTTTCTGCTCTTTCTTCAGCCTTAGCTACATCTTCGAAGATACGGCTGTGAGACAGGATGATTCTCTTAGCGTCTTTGTTGAACTCGATCACTTTGAATTCAAGTTTCTCATCCAACTGTGCTTGTGAACCGTCTTCTTTTACAAGGTGTTTCGGAGTTGCGAAACCTTCTACACCGTAAGGAAGAGCTACAACAGCACCCTTATCCAACATTTCGATGATTGTACCTTCGTGTACAGAACCTACAGTGAACACAGTTTCGAATACATCCCAAGGATTTTCTTCGAGTTGTTTGTGGCCGAGGCTCAAACGACGGTTTTCTTTTGTCGATTTCCAATACCTGAACTTCGATATCAGCACCAATCTGAGTAAATTCTGACGGGTGTTTTACTTTCTTAGTCCAAGAAAGGTCAGAGATGTGGATCAAGCCGTCAACACCTTCTTCGATTTCTACGAATACACCGAAGTTAGTGAAGTTACGTACTTTTGCAGTATGCTTAGAACCTACAGGATACTTCTCTTCGATAGTTTCCCATGGATCTTGTTTCAGTTGTTTGATACCCAAAGACATCTTACGTTCTTCACGGTCAAAGTCAGCACAACTGCTTCTACTTCGTCGCCTACCTTCATGAAGTCTTGTGCAGAACGCAGGTGTTGGCTCCAAGACATTTCTGAAACGTGGATCAAACCTTCTACGCCCGGAGCGATTTCGATGAATGCACCGTAGTCAGCCATAACGACCACTTTTACCTTTCACCTTGTCACCAACCTTCAAAGTCAGTATCCAAGCGCATCCCATGGGTGCGGAGTCAGTTGTTTCAAGCCAAAGAGCGATACGTTTCTTTTTCGTCATCGAAGTCAAGGATAACGACGTTGAGTTTCTGGTCCAGTTCAACCACTTCTTTCGGATCGCTAACACGGCCCCAAGAAAGGTCTGTAATGTGAATCAAACCGTCTACGCCACCAAGGTCGATAAATACACCATATGATGTGATATTCTTAACGGTACCCTCGAGAACTTGTCCTTTTTCGAGCTTACCGATGATTTCCTTCTTCTGTTGTTCCAGTTCAGCTTCGATAAGAGCCTTGTGGGAAACAACCACATTCTTGAATTCCTGGTTGATCTTAACAACCTTGAATTCCATAGTTTTGCCAACGAATACATCGTAGTCGCGGATAGGCTTCACGTCGATTTGAGAACCCGGCAAGAAAGCTTCGATACCGAATACGTCTACGATCATACCACCCCTTTCGTGCGGCACTTGATGTAACCCTTGATAATTTCTTCATTTTCCAGAGCAGCGTTCACGCGATCCCAAGAACGAGTAGCGCGGGCTTTTCTGTGTGACAGAACGAGCTGTCCTTTTTTGTCTTCCTGGTTTTCGATGTAAACTTCTACTTCGTCACCAATTTTCAGATCCGGATTGTAACGGAACTCATTCAATGGGATGATACCGTCTGATTTGTAACCGATGTTCACAACTACTTCACGCTTGTTCATTGCGATTACGGTTCCGTCAACAACCTCACGGTCGTTCACTTTGTTAATCGTACCGTCGTAAGCTTTTTCCAGTTCATCGTGGCTAACGTTGGTTACTGTTTCGCCATTTTCATAAGCAATCCCAGTTGAAATCTTCAATAGGAGCTACGTTCTTTAAGTTTTCCATTAATAAATAAATTGTTTAATACTTTAATTAAATAAGACATTATATTATCTATAAATCGTGCGCAAAGGTAGGAATATTTTCTGGATTGACAAAAAAGAATGGCAGAAGAAAAGAGAATTATATCCGTATTTTTTTGTAATATTGCAATCTTTAATTTATACAGTTTTTGCCATGGACGAGAGATTGGACAAAGTCAAGGTGCAATGCGACTATTTACCGCTTATTAATTTTTGCGATACAACAAAACGGTGCATCAATCATTCATCAGCTTTCTATTGAGAATACAACGCCTGCCCCGCTGAAGGACATTCAGGTACAAATCACGACAGAACCGACTTTCGGAAACGCCGCTCCGATAGCTGTGGCACAAATTCCGCCCAATGAATCGATATGCCTGTCGTCATTCAATCTCACTTTGTCCGCCAACTATTTCACACAGGCCTGACCGAACGTTTATCCGGCAATCTGAAAATTGAAATTACTTCCGAAGCAGAATCCGTATTCTGCCAAACCTACCCCTATCGACATTCTGGCATACGACCAATGGGGAGGGCTCAATGTATTGCCCGAAATGCTGGCGCTTTCATCACCCCAATCATACAGCCATTGTGCCGATCATCAAGAGAGCCGCTTCCATCTTGGGACAATGGACTGACAATCCGTCCCTCGACGAATATCAAAGCCGCACTCCGGACCGGGTAAGGGGAAACAGATGCCGCCATCTACACGGCTATCACGGAACAACAGATTATATACAGCACCATCCCCGCCAGCTTTCGAGGAATATGGGCAACGTGTACGGCTAGCCGACTCCGTGATGGCACAAAAACTGGGAACCTGTCTGGATATGGCTTTTTTACTCTATGCTTCCTGTCTGGAAGCAATCGGGCTGAATGCTCTCATTATCATCACTCAAGGGCATGCTTTTTGCTGGAGCCTGGCTAGTGCCGGAGACTTTCCCGGATCCTACCATTGACGATGTTTCCCTGTTAACCAAACGGACAGCCGAAGGAATCTACGACATTACCTTAGTTGAAACGACCTGCATGAACATACCATTCGTCCGATTTCGACGATGCTGTGAAGAAAGCGAACGGAAAGTTGACGGATGGAAACAGTTTCATTCTTGCCATAGATGTGAAAAAGAGCGAGACATTCGGGCATCCGCCCCATCCCCCAACGCATTTTGCATGGACAGGTATGGGAAGTAGAAGAAAAGGAGACCGACATTCAAAAAAGTGCCGTTCATGCCACTCCGCAAAGTATCAATCCGTATGATTTATCGGGCAATGAAACCCAGACCGTAATCACCAAACAACTGTTATGGGAAAGACGGTTGCTGGATTTAAGCCTGCGCAACAACCTGCTGAATATCCGGATTACCAAAAACACGCTCCAACTCATCCCGGCTAATCTATCCTGTCTGGAAGATGCATTACCGACGGAGAAGAATTCCGCATCCTCCACCGCCCTGCCGATTGGGAAAGTCCGGCGATGGACTTCGGGATTTATTCCTCCATACCGGAGTCTGATCCCATGGTTGGTTTCATCAACTCGGAACTTTCACAGAAAAGGTTACGTTTCTATCTGCCCGAAAACGATTTAGGTAAGGCACTGACTCACTTATACCGCTCTTCGCGTACTTCTATCGAAGAGAATGGAGCCAACACGCTCTATCTGGCTCTCGGACTTTTGAAATGGTATGAGACACCTTCCAGCGAACGCCCCCGATATGCCCCCCATCTTGCTATTACCGGTTGAAATTATCCGCAAATCGGCAGCCAAAGGTTACGTAATCCGTTCCCGGAAGAAGAAACAATGATGAACATCACCTTATTGGAAATGCTTCGCCAAAACTTCGGAATCACCATATCAGGATTGGACCCGTTGCCTACCGACGAAAGCGGCGTAAACGTCGCTCGATTTATTCCATTATCCGCAACAGCATTAAGAACCAGCGTAAATGGGACGTGGAAGAGCAAGCGATTCTGGGTATCTTCTCTTTCAATAAATTCATCATGTGGAATGATATTCACAACAATGCCAACAAACTGGTTCAGAACAAGATTGTGTCCAGCCTCATCAACGGAAAGATAGAATGGGAAGCCTGCCACAGAGGAAATAGATGCAACGGATATGGACAAACAGGTGTCGCCCGCAGACATTGTATTACCCATCATCGCCGATTCTTCGCAACTGGAAGCTATCTACGAAGCCGTACACGACAAGACTTTCATCCTGCACGCCCTCCGGGAACAGGAAAATCGCAAACGATTACCAATATCATCGCCAACGCGCTTTACAAAGGAAAACGTGTCTTATTTGTAGCGGGAAAAAGATGGCTGCCCTCTCCGTTGTGCAAAACAGGCTGGCAGCTATTGGTCCTGGCTCCGTTCTGTCTGGAAATTCATTCCAACAAGACAAAGAAATCCGCCGTTATCTCGCAACTGAAAAAAGAAACTACGGAAATTATCAGGCAGACACCTCCCGAAGAATTCAGAAAGGAAGCGGAACGCCTGCTGAATTTACGGGCGGAATTGAATCAATATATCGAAGCCCTGCATAAAGAATACCCGTTCGGGGTTTCATTATACGACGCCATTATTCATTATCAATCCGTGGACGTCGAATCTTGTTTTGATATTCCACAAAGCTTATCTGGATACATTAGATAAAGACACATTTGCCCAATGGGAAGATGCCATCGAGCCTGCTAGTCCGGACGGTACCAATGCGTGTGGACATCCTTACCAACATCCATTAACCGGTATCTCGATTACCAAATATTCATCAGCCGTTAAGGAGGAATCCTCCCTACTGCTCACCGGATTTATCGACCTGTTGACCACCATCCGGCAGAAGCTGGATGTATTCTCCATACTTCTAAAAGATACGGATATACACCCTACACGCAAAGGATTTCCAGACAATCGCCCACATCATCCGGAGAATACTCGACATTCCGGAACTGACTCCCGGATTGCTGACTTTGCCGTTGCTCAACGAAACACTGAATGAATACCGGGAAGTAGTGGTTCACGGACGGAAACGGGATGAACAAAGGAAAGAGATAGAAACCGGATTCACCCAAGAAATCCTGTCCATCAACGCAAAGCAGATGTTAGCCGAATGGAACCGGGTATCCGGTCAATGGTTCCTTCCCAGATATTTCGGACAGCGGAAAATCAGAAAGGCAATCAACATATATGCTTTTAAAAACGATTGAAACAGAAGATATCAAACCTCTGCTCCACCGCATTATCCGGTATCAGGAAGAAGCAGAAGCCGTCCGGAAATACATCGGACAACTTCCCTCCCTGTTCGGACGCACCGGCAAGAACGAGGATTGGAACACCATTGAGCAGATAATCGACGACATGGCTTCCCTTCATTCTCATTTGTTGAACTACGCAAAAGACATTGCCAAAGTTTCGCAAATCAAGCAAAATTTGTCCGCACAACTCACTGAAGGAATTCAAACATTCAGAGATATTCATGCTCATTCTTTCAATGAACTGTATCAACTCGCAGATACACTCACAGCCACTGAAAAGAAATTGTCCGGCATGCTGGGTATCTCGATCGAAGAACTTTATACCGATTCAGCCGACTGGATAACAATTGCCTTATCAAAAGCCCGAACCTGGAAAGATAACCTCGACAAAGATGCTCAAAGACTGGTATCAGTGGTTACAAGCATACCAAACTCTGAATAAACTGGGAATCGGATTTGTCGCGACAGAATATAAGGAAAAGAATATTCCTACCGGCCAACTTACAGACAGCCTTCCGCAAAGTTTCTATCAGGCGGCTATCCGGTATATCATTGCCAAAGAGCCGACTCTGGAATTATTCAACGGTAAGATATTCAATGACATTATTGCTAAATACAAACAAATATCCGCCAAATTCGAGGAAACGACGCAAAGAGAATTATTTGCCCGGTTGGGCCCTCCAACATTCCAGTTAAGGTCTTTCACTCATGAAGCCATCCAAAGTTCCGAAGTGGGTATCCTTCAAAAGAATATCCGCAACAATGCCCGCGGCATATCTATTCGCAAAGGCTGTTCGACCAAATTCCCACTTTGTTGTCGCGCATGTGCCCGTGTATGCTGATGAGTCCTCTTTCCGTCGCTCAATTCATCGATACGGACGCTGATAAATTTGATTTGATTGTCTTTGATGAAGCCTCACAGATGCCTACTTATGAAGCGGTGGGCGCCATTGCACGGGGCAAAAACGTCATTATCGTAGGCGACCCGAAACAAATGCCTCCTACCGGTTTCTTCTCAGTCAACACCATTGATGAAGACAACATTGAAATGGAAGATTTGGAGAGTATCCTTGACGATTGTCTCGCTCTGTCTATCCCTTCCAAATATTTATTATGGCACTACCGAAGCAAACATGAGAGCCTCATCGCTTTCAGCAACTCCGAATATTACGATAACAAACTGATGACTTTCCCTCACCGGACAACATTGAATCGAAAGTCAGGATAGTCAACATCAACGGTTACTATGATAAAGGCAAGTCGCGCCAGAACCGGGCGGAAAGCTCAAGCTGTGGTGGTGGACGAAAATAGCCAGAAGATTGAGAAGCGAAGAATTAAGAAAAGAAAAGTATCGGTGTAGTCACTTTCAGCATTGTCCAGCAAGCCTTGATAGAAGACTTATTATCTGACCTCTTTATCTTTTTATCCCGAACTGGAAACTCTTGCGCTGGAATGCGACGAACCGTTATTTATCAAGAACCTGGAGAATGTGCAGGGAGACGAACGCGATGTTATTCTCTTCTCTGTGGGCTATGGTACTGGATGCAGAAGGGCGCGTCAGCATGAATTTCGGACCACTGAACCGGGCAGGCGGCGAAAGAAGATTGAATGTAGCCGTTTCCCGTGCCCGGTATGAGATGATTATCTATTCCACCCTAAGGTCGGATATGATCGACCTGAACCGGACTTCTTCTATTGGAGTAGCCGGACTAAAAACGTTTCCTCGAATATGCGGAGAAGGGAACCCGGAGCACCATCAGCAGTGTGCCAAGACAACTGTCGGAAGCAACAGCCTCCATCGAAACGATCATTGCCGACAGACTGCGCTCATTGGGTTACACCGTGCATACAGACATCGGTTGCTCCGGATACAAAATAGACATAGGTATCGTCGACACCGAAAATACCTCTAACTATCAGTTAGGTATTATCTGCGACGGCAAAAACTACAAACGTACCAAGACCGCACGTGACCGGGAAATTGTGCAGAATAATGTATTGAAAGCACTCGGATGGAACATCTACCGGATATGGACAATGGACTGGTGGGGAAAAGCCGGACGAAGTAATGGCAACTATCCAAGAGGCTATCGCCCGGAAAAAGAATTCAGAGATCGGCTCAATGACAGCAACCGAAATCAATTCTACTCCGACAGAAGTGACAGCACCTGCACCGACGGCAACAGATAACCAACAATGATATTTCATTCGTGCTCAAGGCATCGCCTGTTGCTCCTGAAAAGCAAGCTGCTTCCGTTCTTTCTACGCAAAACCGGATAGAACAAAAGTACAAGTTTGCAAAAGATTACCCCATACAGTTATTCACCGGAAGACTTTTTTCTTTACGGACAGTTACTCTATCCTCCTCTCCCAAATACGGAAGATTATGGAAAGCGAGGCGCCAATCAGTAAATCTCTGCTCTGTAAGAAAATCCTGTCCGAATGGGGGAATCAGCCGCTTGGGAACACGGGTAGAGGCACAGATAGAAACAGCACTCGACACATTGAATATCTATCGCACAGAATACGAAGGACTTGTCTTCTGCTGGAACGACAAAGAGCAATGCGCTTCCCTATTCAATCTATCGCCCGGTTTCCGACCGGGAAGCGACAGACATACCACCTGAAGAAATAGCCAATGCCATCCGGCAACTATTGACCGACTCCATCAGCCTGCCTGCGGCAGATTTGATAAAAGCATGCGCACAACAGTTCGGCTTTGCCCGTATGGGATCGAACATAGACGCTGCCATGCAAAGAGGTATTCGCGAAGCTGTGAAAAGGAATTACGCCAAGATAGAAAATGAACGGGTAACGATTGCCAATTAGATCAATACCCTTTCTCCAAACGTTTCAAGCGGTTAATAGAATCGGATACATAGCTATTATCCGGTTCTATGGACCGCCAATAATCAAAGCTCTCCAATCAGCCGTTTCAGATAAACAGGATCACTCGAGCCAATCCGGCGCTGATGTTCCGCCAAGCCTTTTGTCAGGATAAAATAGACATTCTTCCGGATCTCTCTTTCTGGCTTTAGGGATTGTCAGTTTCGCACCGGAAGAGACAGATACTTCCTGTAATAATCTTCCTGCCATACTCATTGATAAAACGGGTCTTCTTATGATTCGGTTCGAATTTCTCATCACGGATGATCTGTTTGATCCGGGGAATGATTTGTTCTTTGGGGAACACATCTCCCGAAAAAGTCAGGTCGTCGGCATAGCGGGTATAGGTCAGTCCGTACTCCGCTGCCAATGCAGCCAATTTCTTGTCCATCTCATACCCCACGATATTGCTTAACGCCGGACTTGTAGGCGCTCCTGCGGCAAGTGCCTGTACAAGCAGCACAACACTCCCAATACTTTAGACACATTTTTCCGGATAACCAATTTTCTCAAATGTCTTTTTCACCCTCCGGCTCCGTATCGAAAAGAAAAAATCATGAATATCCATTTTCAAGATATACCGTTTTTCCCAGATGGGGACTGGCATTATCAACCACAGAATGACCGCTCCGGAAACCTACTGCCGCCGGATGAATCATTGTCACAGATGATAATATTCGAGAATTAATAGTGGTTTGAATAGATTGTAATTCTTTGTCAGGAGCAGAAATCATCCGATAACCTCCCTTTCTTTTTTCTCATCCAGAACTCCCGGTAATGTTCGGAAACATCCCGTGTAGAATTTCCTTCAACCGTGCCGTTTCCACTCCCAACAAGTTGGCGCACCAAACAACAGCCGATTCATCAAACTTTTTGAACATACTGCGCTCTCGGAACAGTTCCCCCAAAGCATGCCTAAGCCAGGCTCCGTGTTCCCATTTTACCTTAGTAGTCTTTTTCTTCCTTACCACTGCTTGTTGCTTTCCATCTTTTATACCCCTCCTGTTTCCTGCTTGAGGAAATCATCTTATAAACCAGGAAAGCGGTGATAACAATGATCGTTATTAAAATTCCGTCCATTTTGTATATGCATATAAAAAAGAGAGAAGAGAGGATGAGTTATTTACTAAAATAAATTTAGGTATTTATACCTTAGAATTTATTTTCTAGGAAAATACCTGTGCTTATGAGGCGACTACACCTCTTTGATGCTAAATTCTGCCCTCATCCTCTCTTATACAAAGATAACTAAAATCTTTCGATAAAACAACCGGAACGAAGAAAACTATCGGTTGAACAACTCAAACGTGAACTTACAGCCTATTCCTCCAAATTTCCAGTTTTCGCTGCTCACAAAAACTCCTACGTCGAAAATATGCGTACCGATGCCATATCCTACTTCCAGATAAGGCTGAAGGTGCGGCATAGAGAGCGCACTGATATAAATACGTTCATTCTGCACATAACGGGTGTACTTCATCAGATGCCGGAGAATAAGGAACGGAGCCTTCATAGGTGAAATGCCCCCGTACATAACGGCGGGAGGAGTTATACCAACGTGAGTCAAGCACCTGAAATACTCCGCCGATTTCATCATTCCAACCTACGGGAAGATTATGGCGGGAGAAATTGGCAAAGTCCACAAAATACAACTCATCCTGATTGGTGAATGCTCCGAATCGAAACGATAATAAATATTACGCATCAATCCCAACCGGATTTGATGCTGAAGGTCAAACTCTATTCTTTCATATTCACCCGTACTCTTGAACACTCCTTTAATACCTCGTTCATAATCGACCGAGAAAGTCGGGTATAAAGAATGGAGGTTAATCTTTCGCTTTCCGTTCATATAATAATAGAGTCCCGGAGTCCACTCTATCCGGATGCGGGGAGCGAAACTGATATAAGTGTTCTTGAATTTATCCATAAATTCCGGGGCGGCATCGGATAATCGCCAGTGATTACAAAGCGGGAAGGCTCTACCGCTGTTCTTTTATGGGCCGAGAACCCCAGACCGATATCCAGTCCGTTGACTACTTCAACGGTATGACGGAAGTTAAAATACAAGTCCTTGAAATAATCGAGATGAATTAAATCGAAATTGAAGATACTGTCCGGCATAGCTTTCAGTTCGTCCAGCACTTTACTACTATAAATACGGTTACCGTTACCCACATTCAACCGGAAGAATCCCCGCTTCTTGCGGCCAGTATTCAAAATCGGCATTCAATGACCAGTAGAATTCCTTACGCGTAAAGTTGTATCCGAGTTTAGGCACAATGCGAAGTAATTTTATCCCCTCTGAAAAGACGGTTATAACGAAAATCCTGTCGATAAGACAAACCGTTGCTTCCACTATAACTGAATAAGAGCGGATTGATAAACGGAGAAAATCGCACACTTCCGATATTGGACAAATTGAATTTATAATCTTCTACCATCAAATCACCCATCGTTCCCCAAAAAGGCCTGACTCTTGGACGGCTTTTCTACCGTTGTCGTGTCACGTCTAAGCGTATAGTCATGATATAGTTTTTTCTCACTTTCATTCAAAGGAATCGGCGCATGATAGCAAAGGTAGAGGCGTCCGTCTTATAAGCGTTCGTGTCACACTGTAAAGAGAAAGATTCCGAAAGATTATATTTTCTCTTCTCTTTCTTGCGCACCTTTTTTTTTCTTTCAGTTCGATGGATTTATAATCTAAAGAAGCGGTGTAATTACCATCCACCTTATTTCCGAGAAATTTGAAAAGAAAGCTTCTACGTCATAACGCACCGGCAGGAATTCATTTTTTCTTGCCTACATCTCCCATCTGAATCCAACAGGTAAATGTTATCGCTCCGATCTTCCCGAAAAACGAATTTCACGAACACTCCAAACGTTACTGCTGACCACCATATAGCCACCCACCAACTGATCGCTCTTAGTGCGGGGGGGATAAAGCGAACCCCGATAATCCAGATTGTTAGGATCTCCCATCACGCTGTCTATCCGGTATTTATAATATTTCTGTCCGTTTTTGCCAGTGGTGACAATAAGCGTTCATCATTCAATAAAGAAGAAGAGTAGATATTTACATTAAAGTACTCGAGCAATCCAGGCAATCCCCTATTTCCTCTCACAGTTCCCTGGGAAGCCTTTACTTTCTGATCGTAAATATTGGGAGCCGTATAATGAAGATCACTATATGTTTCAAGCAGATATTCGCGAACACCCTTTTGCAAACGAAACATAGAAGGTACATAACGGAGAATAAAATTCTTCTTCTGAATGTCCATCTTACCTTTTTATATATAGGTTCGCGCGATAATCACTGACTATCGTTTCATACAAAGGTGCAAAAGTCATCACACGTTCTATAATGGAGTCAGCAGAGATTTCCTGATGGGTATAAGGATTCATTATATAATTATTGGCTGTCCCCTTTGGTATAAAAGAGAACAGACACAATATGCATCCTATCAATATTTTATCTCTCAATCGTCGTATCTCCTTCATTAACGTAGGCAAATATAAAAAAGAATATCGAAAAGCAAGAGAAGTTGGACACTAAAAAGAGTTATCAGAAGAAAACCTTCACATTATTCAAAATAACATGGAGATGAACTAAATCTTTGGCGCGGTTGTCTCGAAATAAATGCAGGAAGCTCTGCATATTCTGCTATTCTCTTCATATATAAAAAACGAAAATCCTCTTTCAACCTATCACCACCTTTCTAAAACCCTTTACAGATCGCACTTACAGAGCGGTGATAGGTTGAAAGAGGAATTAATAAAACCTGTATGGAAGAAGGGTTATAATATGAAGGGATTTCAACAATAATGGGAAAAATACAAAGTTCCAATATCTGTAAATATAAGAGCCCCTGAAAACATATTAATGACTAAATCAACCCCTTCTATCTTTTTTATTTATCACTTTATTCTTGACAAAGAAGAAAATTGTCGTATCTTTGCGATACTCTTCATATCAACCAGGCAGGGAACCTGCCTCGTTTCGTGGCAGGCATTTTTATGCCTGTCCTGATGCTTCATATGGCGGTTTCTGTACCCCCGTGTGGAGTGTTAATGCACCCACTGCCTGGTTGGTGAAGAGTAACGGGAAAGGCGGAACCGCTCTTATTTCATAGAAAATCTTCGCCTACCACCTTATTCATAATTATATTATGGAAACAAAACAAGTTACCGTTCAACCAGCGGTGGGAGGCATGATAAAGGCTTCCAAAGATTCATTTGTTATTCCTAAAGAAGAATTAAAGGATTTCTACCTTTTTAAATTCGCTTTCCTCCTGAACCCGGATTCCTGCTCCATAAACCGCACCGAATTCGAACTTTTAAACATTCTGCTGAAAGACCTGAAAAAAAATCCTGGCAGCATTGACTCACCTCAACACCCATCCTTGGGATGAAGGCATTGCAGAAATCCAAATTTCATGCGGTGTTTACTCCCTACAAGACAACTTGAGCAAAAAAAAAGAGCGTATGCAGATGAACACCTCTATGGGTAAACACCTACAATTTCTTACCCAGATGGCTGTGAACAGCCCAGTGTTCAAACTGTTATTCAAGAACTATCACAACCATTATATCCAAGTGGAAAGTTTGGTTAAACAGATGGCTAAAGAAATCAACGAACAGCAACAATAAGAATAGAAGTTGGAGAATCAACAGGGGGTACTTTTTAGAAAAACACATTATTTTTTTCAAAATACCCCCTCTAAAATAGGGGTACTTTCAGAAAAACATATAATTTTGCGCCATCAACCGATAAAAAAAAATAGACCATTTATGTCAAAAAATGCGTTTTTTTTGCCTTACAAGAGCTTTTCCAACCGGAAACCTCTGGAAGTTATTGCCCCTTCCAACAAACTCTCTGATTATTATGGTAGCCACGTGTTCGACCGCAAGAAGATGCAGGAGTATCTTCCCAAAGAAGCTTACAAAAAAAGCTGTAACCGACGCTATCGAAAAAAGGTACGCCTATCAGCCGTGAAATAGCAGATTTAATTGCTAACGGTATGAAAAGTTGGGCTAAGTCACTCAACGTCACCTCACTACACACACTGGTTCCAGCCTCTGACAGACGGAACAGCCGAAAAGCATGACGGCTTTATCGAATTCGGCGAAGATGGCGGAGTGATTGAACGCTTCTCCGGAAAACTACTGATCCAGCAAGAGCCGGATGCTTCTTCTTTCCCCAACGGGGGTATCAGAAACACATTCGAAGCACGAGGATATACTGCTTGGGATGTTTCCTCACCTGCCTTTGTGGTAGATACCACACTTTGCATCCCCACTATCTTCATCTCTTATACCGGCGAAGCGCTCGACTACAAGACTCCATTGTTGAAAGCACTTGCCGCTGTAGATAAAGCTGCAACGGAAGTCTGCCAGTTATTCGACAAGAATATCACACGTGTTTATACGAATCTGGGCTGGGAACAAGAATATTTCCTTGTGGACTCCTTCCTTATATAATGCACGCCCCGACCTCTGCCTGACAGGACGGACACTGATGGGGCACTCTTCTGCCAAAGACCAACAGTTGAGGATCATTATTTCGGCTCTATCCCTCCACGTGTCACTGCATTTATGAAAGAACTCGAAATCGAGTGTCACAAACTCGGTATTCCTGCCAAAACCCGTCATAACGAAGTAGCTCCCAACCAATTTGAGTTGGCCCCTATTTTCGAAAACTGTAACCTTGCCAACGATCACAACCAGCTCGTCATGGATTTGATGAAGCGTATCGCCAGGAAGCATCATTTTAATGTACTCCTGCACGAAAAGCCATATAGCGGAGTAAACGGTTCGGGCAAGCACAACAACTGGTCACTCTGCACAGATACCGGCATCAATCTGTTCGCTCCCGGTAAGAATCCGAAAGGCAATATGCTATTCCTCACATTTCTAGTGAACGTATTAATGATGGTTTATAAAAAACCAGAATTTACTGCGTGCCTCCATCATGAGCGCCAGCAACAGCTATCGTTTGGGAGCGAATGAAGCTCCTCCCGCCATCCTCTCCTGCTTCCTCGGTTCACAACTCTCGGCAACCCTCGACGAAATCGTACGCCAAGTAGGAAACGAAAAGATGACACCGGAAGAAAAACCACACTGAAGTTAGGCATCGGACGTATCCCCGAAATTTTACTGGATACCACCGACCGCAACCGTACTTCTCCTTTCGCATTCACCGGAAACCGTTTCGAATTCCGCGCCGCAGGTTCTTCTTCCAACTGTGCTGCCTCTATGATTGCAATCAATGCGCTGCCATGGCAAATCAAATTGAACGAGTTCCGTGCATCGGTAGAGAAACTGATGGAAGACGGAGTAGGAAAAGACGAAGCCATTTTCCGGTTGCTGAAAAGAAACAATCATCGCTTCCGAGCCGATTCGTTTCGAAGGGGGACGGTTATTCCGAAGAATGGAAACAAGAGTTTTCGCACGCCGCGGACTGACTAATATCTGCCACGTACCGGAAGCCCTGATGCACTATATTGATAACCAATCCAAATCAGTACTTATCGGCGAACGTATCTTCAACGAGACCGAATTGAACAGCCGTCTGGAAGTGGAACTGGGAGAAATACACCATGAAGGTGCAAATCGAAGGCCGTGTATTGGGCGACCTCGCCATCAATCACATCGTACCAACTGCCGTTGCCTATCAGAACCGTTTGCTCGAAAATCTTCGCGGACTGAAAGAAATATTCCCGGCTGAAGAATATGAAGTATTAAGTGCCGACCGTAAAGAACTGATTCGTGAGATTTCACACCGGGTCACTTCTATCAAAGTACTCGTGCGCGAAATGACCGAAGCCCGCAAAGTAGCCAACCACATGGATAACTACAAAGACAAGGGCCTTCGCTTACGAAGAAAAAAAAGGTACGCCCGTATCTTGACCAGATTCGCGACCACATCGACCACTTGGAGATGGAAGTGGACGATGAAATATGGCCATTGCCTAAATACAGGGAACTGTTATTTACCAAATAAAATGTCTGCAAGATTGCACGAAAGCTCTCACTTTTTGTGCAATCTTTTTATAGATTCGTTCATTTTTCTCATTTTTTTCATTTCTACTTTTGTGCTGTATAACACAGTTTTGTAGCACTCATGGTAAAAAAATGAATATGTCAGACATCGATATTTCGGAACCATTATCCGATATGTTAGCTCCTCTAAACAATGAGCAAAAGGAGTTTCTGATGAATAATTATACGATACAAACCTACAAAAAAAAGAATGAAACCATCTACTGTGAAGGAGAAACGCCACATCATCTGATGTGTGTCTCATCAGTGGAAAAGTGAAAATCTTCAAAGATGGTGTGGGGGGTAGAAGTCAAATTATCCGCATGATTAAACCACGCGAATACTTTGCATATCGTGCTTATTTTGCCAAACAAGATTTTGTTACTGCCGCAGCAGCCTTTCGAACCTTCTGTTGTTTGCTTGATTCCCATGAGTGCCATCACTACGCTGGTTGCCCAAAATAATGACTTGGCCATGTTCTTTATCCGCCAACTTTCCATTGATCTGGGTATTTCTGACGAACGTACCGTCAATCTGACACAAAAACACATTCGCGGACGCTTGGCCGAATCTCTCATCTTCCTGAAAGAAAGTTATGGACTGGAAGAAGACGGTTCTACGTTGAGCATTTATCTTTCACGTGAAGATCTGGCAAATCTTTCCAATATGACTACTTCGAACGCTATCCGTACCTTGTCGCAATTCGCTACGGAAAGACTGATTACTATCGACGGAAGAAAAATCAAAAATCATCGAAGAAGAAAAAAGCTGAAGAAAATAAGCAAGATTGGGTAAGAGAGTTTCTGCACCAATCGTTCCACCCTAAATAGTGAACATACATATAGAAAATATAATTGCAGACATAAAACGTGGCAACAAACAGGCTTTCAAAAAAAGCTATTTGATGACTACTATCCTATTCTTTGCGTGTTCGCATCCCACTATATTGAAGACAAAGAAGTTTGCAAAGACATCGCACAAGATGTATTGTTAGCTTATTGGGAACGGAAAGAAGATTTTGACGACATTTTGAAAGTAAAAACTTCCTTTATACCGTCACCCGAAATAAATGTCTGAATCACTTAAAACATGAGCAATTAGATATTCCCTATTTTTCTGGACAGGAAGAGTTCGATAGTGGCTTCGAAGCTGCCATTATCGAACAGGAAACATTCCACATGGTTCGCAAAGCGGTAGAAGAATTGCCTACCCAAATGCGAAATATCATCTTATATTCTATGAAAGGGTTAAAAAAACCATGAGATTGCTGACAAATTGCAAATTTCAGAAGGCACTGTCCATACGTTAAAGAAATTCGCCTATCGCAAACTTCGCGAAAGTCTCAAAGGCATAAATTACACCTTATTACTATTTTTATGCAAATAAAGTAACTTTTTGATTACCCCGTTTTTTCGATTGGATTGTTTTTACTTATATAACAAATCGAAAAAAAACGATGAATTCATTTAAAGAAAAATTTAAAATTGCAAAAATCTTAGCTTCCTTATTTACTCATTCGTCTACCCCCGAAGAGGAAAAGAACTATCGTGCATGGTTGGATGAAAACCCGGAACATCAAAAAGATAGCCGACCGGATATTAAATAAAGGAAACGTATGAAGAAAACAGCCGGTTAATAAAAAAGCTTCTCTTCACAAAAAGCGTGGGAGAAAGTCTATCCGTTATTAGGAGGCAATCAATCGGGTACTGTTTTTTTCGTGGAAAAAGAGTCTGAAATATGCAGGCTCTCATCTTATTGTTATTAGTACCTGCTTCTTACTTTATCTATCATTGGATATCCGAAGAAACGATTAGCGACATCACTCCGGGAACCCTTGGCGGGGAACTGATCTTGAGTGACGGCAAATCTTTCAATCTTTCCGACAATAATCTTCCGGAGAATGCGGTCAGAGCATTTGTGATCGATTCGAAAGGGATTAACTATCAGATTCCCGCCAACAAACCGCAAGTAAAAGAAATCCAAAACACACTACGCACATTGCAGGGGATGGAATGCCTTATCACGCTTTCCGACGGCACAAGGGTACATCTCAATGCGGAAACCCGGCTGACTTATCCGGTTTGTTTCAGTAGTAAAGAACGTATTGTGCAAATTGAAGGGGAGGCTTATTTTGATGTTGCCCCGGACAAGGAGCATCCGTTTATCGTAAAAACATCGCATACATCTATCCGGGTGACGGGAACGTCGTTCAACGTAAGAGCCTACGCTGATGAAGATACGGAAAGTACGACCTTTAATCAGTGGAACAGTAAGAATCAACAGTAGAAATGAAGAATTCGAATTAGTTCCCAACCAGCACTATACATATAATAAAAATACCGGTACAAATACCGTCGCCAACGTAAACACTGATTTGTATACATCTTGGGAATCCGGATCATTTATCTTTTTAAATGTCCCTCTTGAGAATGTGATGTCATACCTGTCCAAATGGTATGGATTCCAATATTCTTTTGAAGACGAAGCAGCCAAACAGGTGCGTATCGGAGCTTACCTTAACCGCTACGCCAACATGAACCCGATTATCGACATGATTACAGAATTAAATCTGTTCAATATCAAACAACGGGAGGGCATCCTGCACATTTCCTACAAACAGTAATAATACATAATATAACTAACGCATTATGAAAAAACGAGTAAAAATCCCTGCCGTGGGTGGTATCTTATGCAAGCAGAAACTTTGTGAAGTTCTGTCTTTTATGGATATTCTCCTTTCTTCACTCATGATTCAAAGCACAGGACAATCAGAGAATCTCCATCGACTTGAGAGGAGAAACGCTGGAAGCAGCACTCTGGTATCTGCAGAATCGTACGAAATTTGTCTTTATGTATGGAACGGAAGACATTGCTAATGTGACCGATATCACCATCAAGGCAAAAGATAAGACAATTACTGAAATTCTGGATGAATGTCTGGAAGGCACTAACCTGACTTACGAAATCTCTGGTAGCGCAATTGTTATAAAGAAAAGCAAAAGCCAGAAAGTTACAATCAGTGGTTGATTCGAGATGCCAGTGGCGAAGCATTACCCGGTGCCACTGTTACGATTCGAGGCTCCAAACATGGAGCCATCGCCGGATTGGACGGACATTATACTTTTAATATTCCGGCACAAGAGGGATTGATTCTAACTTTTTCTTTTATCGGAATGGAAAAGAAAAACGTTGAAATATACAGGTAAGAAAACAATCAATGTCACTCTGACCAGTTCCAGTACGGAAATTGACGAAGTGGTGGTTACCGGTTATCAGAATATTCAACGCCGCGACCTTGTTGGTTCCATTACTACGATAAAAGCGAAAGACATTATAATACCTTCCTACACTACTATCGACCAAATGTTACAAGGACGTGTAGCAGGTATGGTGGTTACTAACTCAAGTAGTCGTGTAGGTACGGGCGCCTAAGATCCAGATTCGAGGTACCAGTACGCTACAAGGAAATCGTGATCCATTGTGGGTAGTAGACGGTATTATTCAGGAAGATTTCCAAGTAACACTAGATAGCGGCGAACTGATGACTAAAAGTTTAAAGGATATCATCGGCAACCAGATTTCATGGCTAAACCCCGCTGACATCGAAAACATCACAATTTTTGAAAGATGCTTCCGCCACTGCTATCTATGGTTCAAAAGCATCTAACGGTGTAATCGAAATCACAACCAAAAAAGAATACCACTGACAGATTGACTGTGAACTATTCCGCCAACTTTAACATCGGGCAACGCCCTAATTATGGAATGTTCAACTTTATGAACTCTCAAGAACGCATCCGTTTCTCACAAGAGGCGTTCGATGCAGGAATCACTTACGCAACAATGCCTTATAAGGATCCTAACACCTATGAAGGTATATTACGGATGTTGCAGGAACATGACATTTCTGATATCGAATATAGAAAACTTTACAACGACATGGAAACCCGCAATACTGACTGGTTCAAACGCCTGACACGCCGTTCGTTCAGCCATAGTCACAACGTTAGTGTTTCCGGTGGAACGAACAAGTTTAGTTATTCGGCATCTATGGGATATAACAACAGCGAAGGTCAGGAAATAGGCAATGATAACGAACGTATGACAGGTCGCATCGCTCTGATGTTACGTCCGATAGAAAAACTGACTATCAGTATGACTTTAAACGGTAGCGTTTCTACTACTAACGGCTTTTTTTTCGACGATATCAATCCAATGGGTTATGCTACCAATACAAACCGTATCATCGACCCGGATGCTTATTATATGCAAGAAAACGGATACTATTATAAAACAGGAAATAAAGAAACCCTTTCATACAATTTTATCAATGAACGGGACAACAGCGGTTCAAAAAGCACGCTCCAACTTCATGTCCGCTTCCTTAGATGTCAACTGGCATGTCCTTGACTGGTTAACTTATCAATTTACAGGCGGTTATTCGACTAATAACAGTACAAATGAAAGCTGGGCTACCGAACACACGTACCACATTGCCAACCTGTATCGTGGTTACGATGATTTTAATTCTGTTACTCCCCACCAGTGCCGATTTTTAAAGCCTGCACAGCTTTCCATTCGGAGGTAGATTGTACACAAACGACAATAACCAGTATTCTTACAATATCCAGAACAAGCTACAATTCAGCAAAGCATTCAATCCTAATAACCGATTGAATGCGCTATTGGGTATGGAACTTCGCTCGTCTACAGCTAAAGGAACAGCCAATACAGTTTGGGGGATATGTACCGGACAGAGGTGAACGTATTGTAGCGCCTACCATACCAAGCCAAAGTAGTATCACCGGGCGGAAGTCCAACAGGCTGGGGAATATTAAAAGAACTTTATGACAGAGGTTGGAAAAGAACAAACAATACCAACAACTTCCTTTCGTTCTTCGCTACTTTTGCATACTCATTCAAGAATCGCTATGTAGTCAATGCCAATGTACGAAATGATGCTTCCAACGTTTTCGGACAGGATATCAATCACCGTATCGACCCGACTTATTCATTCGGTTTTTCCTGGAGAGCATCGGAAGAAGCTTTTTCTTCCAAAAGCATCTGAAATGGATCACAACACTCAATTTCAGAGGAACATTTGGTATTCAGGGAAACGCTTTTGACACGTGAAAGTCCTGAACTAATCTTAAGTCAGAACGGAGTACAAGCAGGATATAATCGATATTACTCCACTATTAGCCAGATCCCCAATCCGTATCTCCTGGGAACGTACCAAAAAACTGGAATTTCGGTGTGGACCTGGAACTGTTTCATATGTTTTATATGAATCTGGAATACTACACCCGACGTTCCAATGCGGTAATCACCGTAGATTTACCATTCGAATATGGAATTAACGACATGAAACGTAACGGCGGAATCATTTACAATCGGGGAATTGAATACACGTTATCATTCACACCTGTTCAGAAACGTGATTTCAGCCTGAATATTAACCTGAATGCCTCTAAAAACTGGAACAAAGGCGGAGAAACCACGATTGACAGAACCACGGGGATGTACTTGACCGGAAGCAACACCCAGATATTAAAAGAAGGATATCCGTTAAGCGGATTCTGGTCATATTCCTTTGCCGGTCTTGATGGAAGTAACGGCAAACCGATGTTCAACTATGTTGAAGTCCCGGAAGAAGAAAAAAAGTAAAGGCATCGACCCGACCACTTACCTTGTATATTCCGGAAAAAAGAGCCGTATTTCACCGGAGGTCTCGGTTTGAGTTTCCGCTACAAATCTTTTGTCACTAAATACCAGCTTTTCCCTTTTGTTAGGTAGCAAAAAGCGTTTGACGTCACCTTACAATGATTTCCGAGGAGAACATAATATGATGCCCGATCCAACCAAGAATATAAACCGCGATTTATTGAATCGCTGGCAAAAAAACAGGAGACGAAGCTTCACACAAATATCCCCGGGTTGCCGATATGCCATTAGGGATCGCTTGACTTTGCCTAACACGGAGACCGCAGAATCACCCATTTATATGTGGGAAAAATCAGATGCTATGGTAGTCAGCGCTTCATTCCTGCGTTGCCGTAACATTGGATTATCCTGGCAGATGAAAAAAGAATGGTGCGACAAGATACATGCTAAAAACCTGTCTATTAACTTTAATATGGACAATGTATTTGTAATAGCCAGCAAACGTTTTAATGGTTTTGATCCGGAATTAGAAAACAGCATCATGCCACGTTCTTTCTCATTGGGACTTAATATAGGATTTTAAACAATATAAACAAAGAGAGAGATATGAAACTTAAATATTTAATTTATACAATTACACTGACCTACCCCTCACCGCTTGCGTGTGGAGATTTCTTAGAGCCAAAGTCACAGAGCCAATATATACCTAAAGACGCTAATGCATTGCAAGAGATGCTTATCGGAGAAGCCTATCCCCAACAAAAGGATACCAAATTTCTCAACTATCAGGAAATACTCGCAGATGATGTCGAGCAGAATCAGGTGGAAGGTTACGAATTCCCAGAAAACGACAAAGCAGATATGGAAATATTTGAGATACTGTATAGCTGGCAACCCAATATGTTCGAAATACGAGAAAAAATTGGGACAACAAACAGTCAATACTTGGGAGAACCTTTATGAATATATTTTAGGAGCTAATGCCACACTTGACTATATTGACGAAGTATCCGGTACAGAAATTGAAAAGAATTATATTAAGGCATCAATCCTATGCCCTACGGGCTTTTTATTATTATATGTTAGTCAATCAATCAGTACGGACTTCCCTATAATTATAACAAAGAATCATTGGGAGTTCCTCTCAAAGGCTGGACAGTAAAATGAGAGATGATGACAATATATTGATGAGACGGAACACGGTAGAAGAAGTATACCGACAGATTGTTACCGACCTAAACGAAGCAGAACGTTTATTCCTAACTCTCTCCGCCACACAACAATATGAACCGAACTACCTTGTCAGTTTACCTATGGTACAATTATTAAAATCACGTGTAGCTCTATATATGGAAAATTGGGAAGAAGCTAAAAACGTATGCGGAGAAAGTTATCAAAGATTGGAACTTCTCACTACGCGATCTGAATACTATTCCTGCACCGGAAGCAGGTATAAAAAGAACCTTATTACACATTCAATACATATGATTCGCCGGAAGTCATCTGGAGTTATGGAACTATCAGAGACTTGACAGGTGAATACGAAGGTTATATCGATAAGAAAGATGAAAACAGCGATGAAGAAAAGACCAGAAGAATGTTCAAAGCAGCAGACGGGTTAATCAACAGTTTCTCAGAAGGTGACTTACGCAAAAGACCGTTATATTACTAGGGAAATGCAATATAACGAGGCGGTTCCGGAGAACAGCACATTTTATGATACTTATCTCCCCTATGGCAAATATAAGACACTACGTTCTGTCCCCACTTCCGGAAGCAGTGATTATTTTGCACTCTCCTTCCGAATAGCAGCTTTTTTATCTAAACTATGCAGAAGCCGCTGCCATGAGCCAAGCCGAAGGAGATGCCATCACCGCTATGAATACATTGCTGGAGAAACGATATGATAGAGGAAACGCACCGTCTTTTTTCCGGATTGAGCGGAGATGCTTTGATCACCCAAATACGTGAAGAACGCAGAAAAGAACTTTGCTACGAAGGACAACGCTGGTTCGACTGTACGTCGATATGGTATGCCTTCCATACAGCACAAATGGGAAGGCAAAAAGTTTATACACTAACAAAAACGATCTCCTTCATACGTATTACCTATTCCTACAGAAGTGTTGCAAAAAGAAACTTATTATTGGAACAAAACCGTTCGGACCGGAACGGACTGGAGTTCCTGTTACAAAATAACTATAAATATAAGAAATAATGATCGTCAATCAATTTTAAACAACAACAGAGAATCATGAAGCCAATATATAATGTATGGATATTACTATTCTGTCTCACATTCTCGTCCTGTTATAATGAAGATATTATCAACCCGACACCAGATCCACTTGCACTTGCCGGAGGATTTGAGTTTCCGCAGGGAAATAATTCATGGGACAATGATGTTATGAAAATCTACCAAGACTTCGGAGTGAAAATAATATATAAAAGATATCACAGAAAAAGATCTCAATAAAAATTGGACTAATGGTGGAGTCGGTAGTTCATCAAGAGTCTTCGAGAATTGTCTCAATGACGAAATGGGAGCATTTTATATTACTTTTTATGAAGAACCACATTTTTCCTTACCTCAACCGGGAAGTTACGGATAGAGTATTTCCCATGTACTGGTATATGGTATACAATTATTCTGTATTTACTTCCATTATACCGGGAGTACTGGAATATTATGTTGCACTGCCCGAGCATGATGACGGCCAAACCGACTGCTGGATAACTTGTTTCTGGGGAGATAAAGCCCACAGTACTTACGATGACCCAATCACAGGATGGAAAACTCCTATTGCCGGCAATAAGGATAGTTTTACCATACGCCCGCTTCAAAAATAATTGATGAAGTTATAAATACAGCTATCGCCAACGGAAATATTATCATACCCGAAGATGAATTTGATGCAGGATTTGACCATTTAACTCCGATTGTCAGAAGTGAAGACATCGAAAGTAAAGCCGATCCTAATTATTATCTTAAAAGAGGCTATCCTGGTAATGTAAATTCATTATCAGGTAAACATTCTAAACCCGATTCCGATAATCCTCCAACAGCCAAAGAAACATTTATCGGCTATCTGCAAATAGCCATGCGTCATACCAAAGAAGAACGGGAAGTAATGTTTCCTTCGGCAACCTATCCATTTCTAAGCACTAAGTTCGATTTTGTGACAAACTATCTAAAAAAATATAATATTGATTTGGAAGCTATCGCCAAAGGACCGGAAGATTGGGATATTAAACCTTATCCGGAACTACCGAAAACTGATGAAGGAGATGGCGATGATGATGATCCTTGGGGAGACTGGGGAGATTGGTAAAGAAACTCTTCCATAACGATTAAGTTAGTCATTTCATTAAAGGATAGATCAAAATAACAATAAAGATATTTAGAATTTACCATATATTATAAACTCCAAATCATGAAATTAATAAGACTCTCATTGATATTATTGTCTTATGCAGCACCACTCCTCTATGGAGCGACAGCGGACTTCAATTCAAAGGAAAGTTGAGACTACTCAAACCAACCACTTTGCAAGTTAAGGATTTGAATGGGAACCTCATTTTAAGTTGTCCTATTAACCAAAAATGGAGTATTCGAAACCGAAAAAAAGACATTATATCGATGTATATACACTATATATTGGGAATACGGAGCAAAAACATATACCTCGAAAACAGACCTGTAACCATTCATGGTTTTTTCGATGAAAAAGAATCCCGAACAAAGTTCACTTTCATTCACCGGCATTGATCCGTTTCTGACTTTACAAAAACTATATGCCGACCGAAAAGAGATCCGGATAAAGCAACAATCCCGACTTCTGCCAAAGAGAAAGGCGACATCTGCCATGGCATCCGCATTAGCTTATCTGGCAGATGTGAATGATTACCCATCCAACAAAATGTTATTGGATATGATACCGGAACAAGATAGGAATTCGTTGTCTGCCAAATGGTTAATCAACAAAGTAGAAGTCCTCTCCCACCAGATTATCGGTGCAGAATGTCCTGGTTTTACGTTCATTGACAACAATGGAAAGAGCATAGGTTTAAAGGACTTCCGTGGAAAAATTGTCGTACTTGACTTCTGTGCCTCCTGGTGTGGTCCTTGTCGTAAAGAGATGCGCAGTATGCTGACAATATACAATGATCTGAAAGCAGATGATTTAGAATTCGTCAGTGTTTCGTTGGATGACAGCGAAGCAAAATGGAGAAAAATGCTGGATGAAGAAAACTGCCGTGGGTGATGCTATGGGATAAAAACAGGATTTCCCAAAAACAGCAAGTCTCCAAGTGCTATTCTGACTGCTTACGGTTTCTACTCCATCCCTTTCCTTGTTGTCATTGACAAAGAAGGTAAACTCGCTGCACGTAATGTCCGAGGGGAACAAGTACGAGAAGCCATTTTAAAAATAAGACAATAAACAAACTATATAAATTATAACTCTTTCGACAATGAAGAAACTTATATTTCCAATCGTATGCTGTTTTATCAGCGTTACTGTATCAGCCCAGTTAATCAAACCAAAGGCAGAAACACAAAAAAAACAATCCGAACTGGACTGGTTTAAACTGTTCTTTCGACCAGGACAGTGTATACGGAGCCTGAAGTAAACAAAAGCTTTTATGATTACTTGAATGACAACAAAAGAAAGCAAAGAAAAGACCGGTTGTTGCATTGATCGGAACAGGAATGGACGTAGAACACGAAGATCTGAAACAGGCTATCTGGGTGAATCCCAAAGAAAAAACTAAACCAGAAAGACGATGACAAGAATGGTTGGATAGACGACATCAATGGTTGGAATTTCATCGGTGGCAAAGACGGTCAGGTCATGGAATCTCTGACACGCGAAGGGAGAAACGTGAATTTTTCCGTCTGAAAGATAAATATGCAGATTATATCTTTGACGGAAAGAAATATTATAAAATCATTAACGGAAAACGTCAGGAAGTACCCGCACCGGAAAATTTGGAAGAATACAATTACTATCGTTATAAAGTAATGCCTGAATCCAGAATCGGTGGTTCATACGGTGGACTGCAACTCTCTTACGTCATTGAAGAATATATTGAGAAGTTTGATAAGGACATGAAAAGCGTTTCCCCGGAAAAGAGCTAACTGTCGATGATTTCCAGAGCCTGTTATGATCCTAAGGCAGAAAAAGAGACAGCCTTTCTGAAATTGCTTTTTGTTTTTACCGCTTATTCATTCAGCATTTACCAAACGGACAAATGGGATCTCGTATACCAAAGAATGGGAAAAAAAAAGTGTGGAAACAGCTAAAACTTCCTATGAAGATGCTTTAAAGAAATACGGAACTGATAACCGGAAAGAAATTGTAGGTGATAATCCTCTGGATATTAACGACACGCATTACGGCAATAATGTACTGTTGACATCTGATGCGGCAACAGGCGTAATGAACCGGCGTTATCGCAGCTAAACGTGACAACGGTATCGGAAGTAACGGTATTGCAGACAATGCAGAAATCATGACTTTACGCATCCACCCGGGAGAAGGAGAACCTTATTTAAAAAGATATGGCACTGGCTATGTCCAGTATGCAGTAAACCATGGAGCGGATGTTATTTTATTGCCGGAACAAAATTCATTATACCCGGAAGAACAGAGACAATGGGTAGCAGATGCACTGAAAGAAAGTTTTGCTGAAAAGAAAGGAGCATTGGTAATAGTTCCGGTCTGGGATCTGTCAGCAGACATGGATAAAGACGAGTTTTTCCCCTAACCGGAAGATGAGAAAAAGACGGAGAACTTACCAATTTTATGGTGGTTGCTTCTTCAGACAAGAATGGAAATCCGGTATTGAACACCAATTACGGTGCAACTGCTCTCGATATTTATGCTCCGGGAACAGACATTTATTCATCTTATATGGGTGACACTTATCAAAAAAGGAACTGGAGAAGGAATGGCTTCGGCTACTGTAGCCGGTGTAGCTGCCTTAGTGAAATCATATTTTCCTAAATTAACCGGCTCGCAAATCCGTGACATACTACTGAAGAGTGTCACTTCACGCAAAGGGGTGGAAGTGGAAAAAGGAATCCGCGTAAACGACAGTCCTTCACAAGACTTGTTCCTTTTCGATGATTTGTGTATTTCCGGAGGTATTGTAAACGCTTATCAGGCAATTTTGGAAGCAGAAAAGTCAGCAAATAAAATTAGCTTTATGAAGTATACGACTCGTATGATAGGAACCGTCGTCGCCTTTTGCATGGCGGTTCCTGTATTCGCCCAACAATATAAGGCAACCATACCTTACCGGATGGTAGGTGAAAAGATGATTATCGAAATGAAAGTGAACGGCACGGCACGTCCTTTCATATTTGATACGGGAGGACGTACGGCACTCACGACTCAAGCCTGCCAGGCACTGCAAATGGCAGCCACCGACTCGACTAAAGTAACGGATGTGAATAACGTGGAAAGCTATTACAAGACTACCCGGATAGAGAACCTGACTACCCCCGACCATGTTATTAATTTCAAAAAATGCTCCGTCACTGGTCATTGATGAAGTAAAAGGCTGGGAATGTTTTGGGAGTAGATGGCATCATCGGCAGTGATTTATTCGCCAACACCATTGTCACTATTGATTCACAAGCCAAAAATATTATAGTTACCTCTGCTGAAAAGCCATCGACAGTGTCTTTACGAAAGATGTTGAATTTCACCAAAGGGGGGCGGTATGCCGATCGTCAGCGTACAGATAGCTCCGGTCAGCAATATAAATGTATTATTTGATACTGGTAGTCCCAGCCTGTTATCACTTATCGAAAGTGATTTTGAAAAAATCAAACCGGAAGCCTCTATGGAAGTGGTTTCCGAAGGGTATGGAGAAGGGGAGTATCGGAGTATCCGGTCAGGCGGACAAAAAGCTTCTTCTTACAGGGTTCGTATTCCATTGCTATCAGTCGGAGCCACCAAATTCCGTAACGTAACAACCAAGCAATACGTAATCTCGAACGAAGTACAATGAG